>Ga0079226_10001068_pt1 | contig 20782 bp, 18 predicted proteins | sample Poulit2014_FD_76345 | JGI IMG/M metagenome (GOLD analysis project Ga0079226, IMG submission 76345) | Agricultural soil microbial communities from Georgia to study Nitrogen management - Poultry litter 2014 | ecosystem: Environmental > Terrestrial > Soil > Agricultural land | place: USA: Georgia... | reverse complement strand
CACTTGCCAATTGTACGCTTCAAATCTTTTTTGCGTGTTGTCGGAAAACGAACGATCTAAATCGCCGTCTAGTGAAATATCGTTGGAATCATACAGCACAATCAATTTGCCTAAACCAAGATGGCCGGCTAAAGATGCTGCCTCATGCGAAATTCCTTCCATGATGTCGCCGTCGCCGACTAACGAATATGTATAATGATCTACGACAGCAAAATCTTCCTTATTGAATTTTGCCGCCAAATGCGCTTCAGCCATAGCCATGCCGACAGCCATCGCAACGCCTTGGCCGAGCGGACCTGTCGTCGCTTCAACTCCGTCCGTGTCAAGCACTTCCGGATGTCCTGGCGTTCTCGAATTGAATTGGCGGAAACTTTTGATGTCATCCATCGTCACATCGTATCCGGATAAATGAAGCAAGCTATATAATAGCATCGAACCGTGTCCGGCTGATAGGACAAATCGGTCTCGGTTAAACCATGTTGAATTTTTAGGGTTATGATCCATAAACTCAGTAAAAAGTGTATACGCCATCGGTGCTGCGCCCATCGGCAATCCAGGATGACCAGAATTTGCCCTTTCGATTGCATCGATTGATAACGTGCGAATTGTATTGATGGAACGTTGTTCAATTTGATTGCTCACATATATCGCCCTTTCCATTTATATATTATTGCAGTTTATTTTTCTTTTTCAGTTCTTTCACTTTTTCCGGTGTTACATCATGGCCTTCTCGGTCAACCACTTTTATCGTGCTTAACTGATTGGTGAACGACCGTCTGATGTTTTTCAAATACTCGTTTCGCAATTTTTTTTGCTCTTCTTTTTCCGCAGTTGTCAATCCTTCAGATTTCGATTTTTTTGCGAGGTAATTTATGCGTTTTATTTTATTTTCGGACATCATTTCTATCACCTCTCCTCGCCCTATTCCTATTCTACTTAAATAAAAATTCCCATGCAAATTGCAATACTCTTCTATATTATGCTTTCATTGCCGCTCTTTCAAGTCTTAACATGTCGGGCGGCAATATAGGGAACTTATGTTTGACTTTCGCCTTCAACATGGTACTATTGTAGTAACTAATCAATATGCGAGGTGTTTGCAAGTGCAAAAGCTCTCAAAAAGACAGCAAATGATTTATGACTTTATTAAAAACGAAGTGGAAATGAAAGGGTATCCGCCATCTGTCCGAGAAATCGCTAAAGCTGTAGGTTTGGCTTCCAGCTCGACTGTTCATGGCCATTTGGAACGAATTGAAAAAAAAGGATACATAAGAAGAGACCCGACAAAGCCGAGAGCGATTGAAATATTGGAACCGACAGAAACGGAAACAACAAAAGATACAGCGAGATATGCGCCTCTCATCGGTAAGGTGACGGCTGGAACGCCGATAACGGCAATTGAAAATATTGAGGAATACACACCCGTTCCGAGTTCGGTAGCCCATGCAAGCGATAATTTATTTGTTCTGGAAGTCGAAGGAGAGAGCATGATAAATGCAGGCATCTTAAACGGCGACAAAGTTATTGTCAAACAGCAATCCACTGCAGAAAATGGAGAAATTGTCGTTGCGATGACAGACGAAAATGAAGCGACGGTAAAGCGCTTTTACAAAGAAAGCGACCATTTCCGCCTTCAGCCTGAAAATGATGCAATGGAGCCGCTTCGGCTCGACAATGTATCCATTTTAGGAAAAGTAGTCGGTTTATATAGGCAGTTCAACTGAAAGAAGCTAGAGAATGGTTCTCTAGCTTCTATTTATTTCTTCAAGGCATATGGAGTTATTTTTCCATCCTTGATTAATTTATCAATCGATTCGGTGACGGCAATTTTTACATGCGCATAAGTTAGCCCGCCTTGCATGAAAGCAATATATGGCTCTCTGATAGGCCCGTCAATCGACAGTTCGATGCTGGATCCTTGAATGAACGTGCCGGCAGCCATGATGACTTTGTCGTCATATCCTGGCATGTCGCTTGGATATGGCGACACATAGGAGTTGATTGGCGAATTTTCTTGAATCGCTTGGCAAAAGGCAATCATCGCTTCTTCGCTTCCGAATGTTATCGTCTGAATAATATCGGTTCTATTTTCATCGAAAGACGGACTTGTTTTCACTCCGATCAATTCGAGCAACCGGGCAGTGAAAACAGCGCCTTTCAGAGCTTCTGCGACAACATGCGGCGCCAAAAAGAAACCTTGGTACATTTCTTGGAGCATATGCAGCGTCGGGCCGGCTTCTTTGCCCAAGCCTGGAGCAGTCAGTCGGTTGGCTGCTTTTAAAACAAGTTCTTCTTTTCCGACTATGTATCCTCCTGCTCGAACGAGGCCCCCTCCCGGGTTTTTGATCAGCGACCCGGCAATGATATCAGCTCCGACATGAAGCGGCTCTTTTTCCTCGACAAACTCGCCATAGCAGTTATCGACAAACACAATTACATTCTCATCGATTTTTTTTACAAAAGAGACCATCTTTTCTATTTCCGCAATAGTAAACGAAGGACGGTCTTCATAACCTTTCGATCGCTGAATGCCGACAACTTTTGTTTTCTCATTCATTTTTGCTCTGATGCCGTCATAATCGATTACGCCATCTCCAAGAAGCGGCACTTCATCGTAGGAAATTTGATAGTCTTTAAAGGAACCCGCGCTATCCCCTCTTTTTCCTATCACTTCTTCAAGCGTATCATACGGGCTTCCAGTAATGTAAAGCAGCTCATCCCCGGGGTGCAAGAGCGAGTAGAGAGAGGTCGCGATTGCATGGGTTCCCGATACAATCTGCGGCCTCACCAATGCTTCTTCCCCGCCAAAAACGTTAGCATAAATCGATTCCAACCCATCCCTGCCGCTATCATCGTATCCATAGCCATCGCTTGAGTTGAAATGAAAATCGCCAATCTGTTCATCTTTGAATGCAAGAAGCACTCGTTTTTGATTGATTTCCGCCATTTTATCGATTTCATCAAATATATCTTTGCAATCTGTTTCTGCTGTTTCTATCAAGTCATTCATCATCGATGGTTGATATGCTCCTTTATTATACGTTCTAAAGGGTGTCCTTCACGAATATACCCTTCTAAATCATATTGATTCGTATTTTCATTATACTGCTTTTTTGTGACGATTGTATGGATTCCGAGTTCATTCATGACTTTCCCTCGATCGGGGGCAAGGGAAAGAGAATAAAAGCTCCATTCGTTTTTCAGCATTTCTTCTATTTTTATCAATAATTTCTCTCTGTCCCTCTGCTCATAGGCGCTCATCAATATATAAGGGTGATTTATTGCAAAAAAATCTTCGCGAAGCAAATCGCGCTTATTGTACACCGTGAGCATCGGAATGGAATGGGCCTCCAGCTCACGCAAAATGTCAATTACTGTTTGCTGCTGTTCTTCATTTCCTTCATGAGAAGCATCGACGACATGAAGCAGGAAATCTGCCTCTGAAACTTCCTCCAAAGTCGATTTGAAGGCAGCAATCAATGATGTCGGCAAATCTTGCAAAAAACCGACCGTATCTGTCACAAGACATTGCAATCCCGATGGAAGATGAATTTTCCTCGTCAACGGGTCGAGTGTGGCAAACAACAGGTCTTCTTCCAAGGCGGACTCATTCGTCAACCGATTGAATAACGTCGACTTTCCCGCATTCGTATACCCGACGATGGCAATTTGAAATGCTTTGTTCTGCCGCCTCCGTTTGCGATATTGATCGCGCTGCTTTACGACATCTTTAAGGCGTCTTTTAATATCATCAATACGCCTCCTTATATGCCGTTGATCTGTTTCGAGCTTTGTTTCTCCGGGACCGCGTGTGCCGATTCCCCCGCCTAAACGGGAGAGCACGAGGCCCATTCCGTGCAGGCGCGGCAACATATACTGCAGTTGAGCAAGCTCCACTTGAAGTTGTCCTTCCTTCGTTTTTGCTCTGCTTGCAAATATATCCAATATGAGTTGGCTTCGGTCAATGACCCGAATGCCAAAATGGTCGTTCAAATTCCTCAGTTGTGCTGGAGACAATTCATCATTGCTGATGACAAGTTCTATCTCATTTTCATCAATGAGCTGTTTTGCTTCTGCAACCTTTCCTTCCCCTACGTACGTCACAGGATGTATTTGGACCCGATTTTGTGTCAGCACTGCTTGAACGGTCCCTCCTGCCGTGTAGCTAAGCGATTTTATTTCTTCCAGAGAGGACTGAAAATGATCGTCGGTATCCGCACTTTTTTTCACTGCTAAAATGAGTACATTTTCATTTGCCATATATTTGAACCCTCTTTTCCAACAAATATCGCCTCTTATATATCATATGTTTGAATATATTATGAATCGAATTGGATATCATCTGAGGTTAGCTGCATGAGATCTTTCACCGTGCAGTCGGTTTCTTGAAGCAGGCGAATAGCCTGCATGCGAATGCTTTTTTCTATAATGTTTCGGACGTATCTTGCATTGGCAAAATGAGAAGCCTTATAGACCGTCTTGTCGCGCAAATGGTTCCGCAACTTCCATTGCGCTTTTTCTGATAATTCATATTCCCGTTCTGAAGCAATTTGAGTTGCAATATCCAGCAACTGGTCTAAATCATAATCATGAAAAGGAATGTGAAAAGGAAATCGTGACTTCAAGCCGGGATTCAGCTGCAAAAATCTATCCATTTCCAGCGGATAGCCAGCCAAAATCAAGATGAAATCATTATGATAGTCTTCCATTTGTTTGACGAGCGTGTCGATTGCTTCACGTCCGAAGTCTTTATGGCCTCCTCTTGCCAAAGAATATGCCTCATCGATGAACAAAATGCCGCCGAGCGCCTTTTGGATCAGATTTCGGGTTTTTTGCGCTGTCTGGCCGATATATTCGCCTACCAAATCTGCTCTTTCCGCCTCGATGAAATGGCCTTTCGATAAAATGTTCAATTTGTATAATGCTTTTGATAGTTCCCTGGCAACCGTCGTCTTTCCTGTGCCAGGATTTCCTTTAAAAATCATATGGAGAACTTGCTTATTTGCGTTCAATCCCATTTGTTCTCGCTTGCTGTTCATCAATTTTGTAGCATAAATTTCCTTGATAATCTCTTTGAAATGGGTCAAACCGATAAATGATGAGAAATGCTCATCGATTTGTTTCAATTCTTCATTATTTTTTAAAATGGACGGCGTATCTTTATTATTCGTTTTTCGCCGCTGTTCATGCAGAACGATATTGATTTTGCCTCTATCATTATGCGTCATTTGCGTATTCAAATTATCACCCCTCGCACTGTCAGTATACGTGGAAAAGTGAAATTTGTGATAAACGCCCATAAAAAAAAGCGAACCTCCTCTCTGGATATTCGCTTTTTTAAATGAGCTATTTTAGCTTAATCTGTTTGTGACTTTATGTAACGAATCTGATGAAAAATCAGTTTTGTTCCCTGTTTTCGATTGCCACATTTTTCGACGGAGCAAAAGTTGAGATAGCATGTTTATAAATGAGCTGTTGTTTCCCTTCCGTATCCAAAAGAACGGTAAAGTTATCGAATGCCTTGACTACACCTCTCAATTGAAAACCATTTGTCAAAAAAACGGTGACTGCAATGCGCTCTTTTCTCAGCTGGTTCAAATAATGATCTTGAATATTGACTGCTTGAGCCATTCTTTCTCCTCCTTGTTTTCTATCTATATTTAAAGAAGACATGGTCATTATTGCTTAAGACCTTAGCTCCCTTAGTAACATCGTTTGCTATATTTTGTCGTGAAACGTTGTTCTGCTTCGTTCAATATAGCAAGAAATGGATCCGCTTTTTCCGCTGCGATATGATACCAATTTATGTCCATTTGATTTTTGAACCAAGTGTATTGCCTTTTCGCATATCGCCTCGAATTTCTTTTCAAAGTTTCCGTCGCTGTTTCCAAATCCGTTTCGCCTTTTACATACGGAATCAATTCTTTGTAACCGATTGCTTTCATCGATTGGCAATCTTCATATCCGGATTCGTACAGGCGGGCAACCTCTTTTACAAGTCCTTCCTCCAACATTTTGTCCACTCGGTTGTTAATTTGATTATACAGCGTTTCTCTTTCCATTTCCAATCCAATAATGAAATGATTGTAAATTGGACTTGTTTCTTGTTGTTTATGTATCTCTGACATTGTAAAACCGGTTGTTTCATAGATTTCCAGCGCTCGTATGACACGTCTTGAATTATTCGGATGAATTTTCTTTGCCTGTTCTGCATCTATTTGTTTCAGTTCTCTATACAGTGCCTCTTTTCCTTCTTCTTTTAATCTTTTTTCTAGTTTTTTCGTAATATGCGTATTTCGTTTCCGATTCGTAAAATCATAGTCATACAAGACAGACTTGATATATAAGCCGCTGCCGCCCACTAAAATAGGAATCTTTTCCTTCTCATTGATTTTTTCGATAGAGCTGCGGACGAGTCGTTGGTACTCTGCGGTCGAGAACGGCTCGTCAGGATATTTGATATCGAGCATATGGTGCGGGATGCCGGCTTTTTCTTCGGCCGTCACTTTGCCTGTCCCGATATCCATCCCTTTATATACTTGCATGGAATCCCCGCTAATCACTTCCGATTTCAAACATTTAGCGAGTTCGATGCTCAATTTCGTCTTCCCGACCGCAGTCGGACCTACAATGACAATGACATTTTTCACATTTACTCCCCTGCCATGACCTATTTGTAATATGCTTTGAATCTCCAAATCAGTTTATGCAATTTATGTTGAAAGGTCAATAAAATATGCATGGTCAATTCATCATTGACTTCTTTCGCTCTTTTAAACCCGATTTCTTCTATTTCTTCGCTCAGTTTTGAAAAGTTTTCGGAAAGCTGTGCAATCATTTCCTCTTCTTCATCATCGGCAGTCGCTTCTTCGATTATCGCTTCTTTGACATACTTGATCATCGTTGCATACGGCTTTCCGTCCATCGATAGGATGTGGTCGCTAAGAGCATCGATATCGTTCTTCCATTCATCCTGAAGCGCCTCAAACATCGGCTGCAGCTGAAAAATATGCTCTCCTTTCATAAACCACTGATAGCGATGGAGTTTTACATAGATGACAAAGTAATTCGCCAATAATTGATTTAAAAATAAAATTAATCGTTGTCGATCCATAATCCACCTCGAATAATTATTATTTGACAATTATAGCTTTGACAATCGAAAAAATATTATACAGCTTTACATGATCCGTTTGAACATTTTCTCAATTTCATAGAACGTAAAATGAATGATGACAGGCCTGCCATGGGGACAGGTGAATGGATCGTCCGTCTTTCTCAAATCTTCCAATAATCGTGCCATATCCTGTTCATTCAAATAATGATTCGCCTTGATTGACCGTTTGCATGACATAAGTATCGCGACTTCCTCCCGCAATTTCCCGATATCGATTTTTCCTTCATGAATGATTTGGTCGACCAAATCGCGGATGATTTCTTCCTCCATCCCTTTCGGAAACCAACCCGGATATGCTCTTGCCGCATACGTATTATCGCCAAACGGTTCCAAAAAAAGCCCGGCTTGCTCCAATTCGATTCGGTGTTTTTCAATGAAACTGATTTCATTTGCCGTAAACTCGAATGTCATTGGAAATAAAAGTTGCTGCATATCAGAATCGGGCTTTGCCAACGCTTCTTTATAAAATTCGTATTTGATTCTTTCTTGCGCAGCATGTTGATCAATCATATAAAATCCCGTTTCATTTTGTGCAAGAATATATGTCCCTTGCAATTGGCCGATTGGGTACATAGCTGGAATCCGTTCGCTTTTTTGAACACCTTCATCCATTTCAATTATATGAGAGGCGGGTATAGGCGGCACATCTTGAAACTCGATCTCCCGAGTTTCCTTCACTTCCTCGGCTTCAGAGAGTTCCTGTCGCGGCGAAAATTCAAGCGGCTTCCCCATGTCCGCACTTTTCATTTCCTTATCAGGAACAAAAGAGAAAATCGCTTGTTCTGTCCTTTCTTTTTTCCTATCCTGTTTCGGTCGCTTTTTCGCTTCCGGAATCAATGTTTGTTTTTTAAATGCATCCCGTATCATTCGTTCAATCAGTTCAATCAATTCTTTTTCTTTGCTAAACCTCACTTCCAATTTGGTAGGATGGACATTGACATCGACCAAAATCGGATCTAAGCGGATATCGAGGACACAAATAGGATAGCGATGGATTGGCAAAAGCGTGTCGTAAGCCCTTAGAATCGCATGTGTGAGCGCTGGGCTTTTGATGAAACGGCCATTGACGATCACCGTGATGAAATTTCTGTTCGACCTTGTAATTTCAGGTTTTCCGATGTACCCGGCAATATCGTAGTCGATTGTCTCCCCTTTCACGCTCAACATATTTTTTGCAACGTTCATGCCGTATATTTGCGAAATGACTTGCAATTGATTTTTCGAACCTGAAGTTTGAAAAATAGACTTCCCGTTGTGAGACACGCTGAAACGTATCGAAGGGTGCGCTAAAGCGTATCGATTGATCATATCGGTAATATGACTCAATTCCGTATGGATTGATTTGACATACTTCAACCTGGCGGGAGTGTTGTAAAAAAGGTTATGGACTGTTATTTCCGTGCCTTTTCTCGCATCGCTCTTCGCATCATTGACAATCTTCCCTCCTTCCAGATAGAGTTTCGTCCCCGCTTCATCTCCGAGAGAAGTTTTTATCGTCAATTTGCTTACTGAAGCGATGCTCGCCAAAGCTTCTCCTCTAAAGCCGAGCGATTCGATGTGGAATAAATCTTGATCATATATTATTTTGCTCGTTGCATGGCGCAAAAAGGCGCGTTTCGAATCTGCCTCGTTCATGCCGTCTCCATTGTCCGTCACCTTTATTTCGGCTAAACCCGCCTCCGCTAGTTCAATATCGATGATTGTGCTGTTCGCGTCAATGCTGTTTTCCAGCAATTCTTTCACGACGGAAGCCGGTCTTTCCACCACTTCTCCAGCCGCTATTTTATTGGCTAATCTTTCCGGGAGTTGGCGAATCTTCAACATATGCACCTTCTTTCTATTTTGTAATCTTCTTCTGCAAAGAATAGAGCGTGTTCATCGCATCGAGCGGAGTCATTTCCAGCAAATTCAATTGTTTCAGCTGTTCGATTGTTTCTTGTTCATTTTTCCTAAGCGACGGTTGCTGCTTTTTTTCAGGTTCTTCAAAAAAAGATAATTGAGCATGATGGCCATCACCCGTTTCGTGTTCTGTTTCTTGGTCGTCGTTTTCCAAATCCTTTAAAATGACGGTCGCTCGTTCAATCAGCTTTGACGGCAAATCTGCAAGCTTTGCTACGTGGATTCCGTAACTTTCGTTCGCTCGCCCTTCTTCCACTTTATGGAGAAAAACGACTTTATCATCATATTCTTCTGCTCGCACATATATATTTTTCACAGATGCAAGCGTCTCTTCCAATGCTGTCAATTCATGATAATGCGTAGAGAACAATGTTTTCGCTCCAATATGGTCATGAATATATTCAACAATAGCTTGGGCGAGCGCCATGCCGTCATAAGTGCTCGTCCCTCTGCCGATTTCGTCCAATAAAATCAAACTTCGATCCGTTGCATTTTTCAACGCATGATTCGCTTCCATCATTTCCACCATGAATGTGCTTTGCCCGCGAACAAGGTCATCGGCTGCCCCGATTCTCGTGAAAATCCGATCGAATATAGGCAGTTCCGCTTCGTCGGCCGGCACAAAACAACCGATTTGTCCCATGATGATCGTGAGCGCCAGTTGCCGCATATATGTGCTTTTTCCGGACATATTCGGCCCCGTGATAAGCAAGATAAATTTCTCTTTATCCAGTTTGATGTCATTCGGGACGAAAGCTCCATCTTCCATCACTTTTTCGATGACGGGATGGCGTCCGTTTTTGATTCTGAGCGTATCTCGAACAAACCGGGGACGCTTATAATTGTTTTGTTCGCTCGTTTCGGCAAATGATTGCAACACATCGATTTGGCTGAGAATGGCAGCTAACTGCTGGATGCTCGCTATTTCATTTTTGAGCCTTTCTCTAATTTCGATAAATAGCTCATACTCGAGTTCAACGCTTTTTTCCTGCGCCTCCAAGATGAGAGCTTCTTTTTCCTTCAGCTCTGGTGTTATATAACGTTCCGCATTCCGCAGTGTCTGTTTCCTTTCATACCGTCCTTCAGGAATCAAATGTTTATTCGCATGGGTAATTTCAATATAATAGCCGAAAACTTTGTTATAACCGATTTTAAGCGATTTGATATTGGTCGCTTCCTTTTCTTTCCGTTCCAAGTCGAGTATCCATTCTTTCCCATTTCTTAGCGCATTCCGGTAATTGTCCAACTGCTCGTTGTACCCGTCTTTCACGATATTTCCTTCCGTGATGGAAATAGGCGGATCATCTGACAAGCTTCTATCCAACAAGGAGACGAGCTCTTTCGGATAATTGAGCTTCGTATTGAGCGCTTTGATTTGCGGAACGGAAAAAGTATCGAGAATATCCTTTATTTGCGGCACTTTCTCCAACGATTGCTTCAGCTGGAGAAGATCTCGTGCATTGACATTTCCGAACGAAATCCTGCCGGCAAGCCTTTCCAAATCATAGACTGATTTCAATGTTTCTCTCAGCGAATCTCTTTCCATGAAAGAATGGACTAACGCATCGACAATCTCCAACCGTTCGTTAATTTCCCGTTCATCCATCAATGGTCTTTCAATCCACTTTTTTAATGTTCGCGCCCCCATCGCCGTCGTTGTCCGATCCAATACCCAGAGCAACGAACCATATCTATCTTTTTTCCTGATTGTTTCTGTAAGTTCCAAATTCCTTTTGGAATACATATCTAACGATACGTGACGCTTTATCGGGATGATTTTCGGCTTTTGCAAATGGTGCAACGATCTTTTTTGTGTATGTAAAATATAATTTAACATTCTGCTAAATGCATTCAAATATTTTTCATCGTTCAAACCTTCCACTAAATCTCTGAATTCGCCGATGAAATTCACTTCATCTTCATATGATAATACGACTTGCAGTTGTGTTTTCAATTGTTCCTTCCATGATTCCGGCAAGCTTGAGCCAATCACTAGTTCTTTTGCCTGTCGATTTGCCAACTCATGGATCGCTTCAACAAAGCCATTTTCAACGAGGATGAGCTCTGATTCGCCTGTCGAAAGTTCATGAAAAACAAGCACGATGGAGCCGTCATCAAAATGGGACAAACTTGCGATATAATTGCTTTCATTTTCTGTCAGCATCGATGACTCCATGACCGTACCAGGCGTAATCAGCTGCACCACTTCTCTTTTCACTACGCCTTTCGATTTTTTAGGGTCTTCGACTTGTTCGCAAATGGCCACTTTATGCCCTCTATCCACAAGCGTTTTTATATACCTTTCAGCCGAATGGTACGGGACTCCGCACATCGGAATCGGTTCTTTTTGGCCTGAATCTCTTTTGGTCAAGGTAATTTCCAATTCCTGGGCTGCTTTGACGGCATCTTCATAAAACATTTCATAAAAATCTCCAAGACGGAAAAAAAGAAACGCATCTTTATATTCCGCTTTTATCCGTAAATATTGCTGCATCATCGGTGTCTGATTTGACATATATTATCCTCCAAAAATCCTTGAATGCTATCAATCTATTATATCATAGAAGGGAACAGCTTAAAAAACGAGCAAAAAGGTTTTAAGAAAAACTGCTTATTGATTGGCTTTTCTTTGCTCTTTTTGGAAGGGAATGGGTATACTTTTAAAGGGAAAATAAGTTAAAATGATAATGCAAATTTAAAATAAACAAGGCAAAAGTCAAGGAGTCAATACAAATGAAAATTACATTTTTAGGCACAGGTGCAGGCGTTCCTTCAAAAGAGAGAAACGTCTCATCTATTTTATTGGATCTCACTCAAGAAATGAATAAACTATGGTTATTCGATTGCGGCGAAGCGACACAGCACCAGATCTTGCATACGACTATTAAACCGAGAAAAATAGATAAAATCTTCATTACACATTTGCATGGCGACCATATATTCGGCCTTCCCGGATTCGTAAGCAGCCGTTCTTTTCAAGGCGGGACGGAGCCGTTGACCATTTTTGGGCCAAAGGGAATCAAACAATTTGTCGAAACTGCTTTATCCATCAGTAAAACTCGCCTTTCCTATCCCATTCATTACAGAGAGCTTGATGGCAGCGGAAACATTTATGAAGACAGCTCCTTCATCGTCGATTGTGTGCGCCTTGACCATAATATAACGAGCTTCGGATTCCGAATTGTCGAAAAGGACAAACTTGGCGAATTGAATGTACAAAAACTTCAGCAAATGGGAATCCCGCCGGGACCGATATATAGGGAAATTAAAGAAAATGAAGAGACTATTTTAGAAGATGGCCGGATCATATACCGGAAAAATGTTGTTGGAGCGCCGAAAAAAGGCAGAACCATTTCCGTTTTTGGGGATACGAGAATCATGCCGGAACACGCTTCGTTTATCGAAGGGTCCGAAGTTTTGGTCCATGAAGCGACATTCAGCGCTGATAAAAAAGACTTAGCGAAAAGTTATTATCATACTACGACAGAAGAAGCTGCTTCACTGGCGAATAAAGCGAAAGTGGAGACGTTGATTTTGACGCATATTTCCTCCAGATACCAGATGGAACAAAAAGAAAATTTGTTGTTCGAAGCAAAGCGGATTTTTTCGAACACGAAATTGGCCCATGATTTTTATACGTTTGAGGTGAAAAGGAAAGAAGGATAAAAAAGGATGGCAATGCCATGCATCGCATTTATGAATATGAAGCAGAAAATAAGATTCGGACGCTTCCTGAACAAACTGGTGCATGAATACAACAATCGGATAAGCCTTATTCGCCCGCCTCACTTGCGGGCAAACTTTTCTTATCATTCATTTTTTCTGTAGTCATCCAAAAAATCTTTTTGGAAGCTCGTTCTAAGCAATTTTGAATTGTTTTCTTTTGATGTTTTTGATGCATTGAGTCGTTTAAACGTTTTATCGCCATATTTTTCAATCAATTTTTCGACAGTAGCGTTCATTTTTGCTTTTTTTGCTTCTTGTTCATACGTGAATAAATCCAATTGCTTGACGACCAATTGCTTTTCAAGCAAATCTTGGACCGTCACTCCGACGAGGCGGACGGGCTCCAACGTCCAGTGCTCATCCAATAACTCATAAATCGCAGAAATGATGTCCTCTTTTTCATCGATGAACATCGGCAACTTCCTGCTCCTCGTCACTGTTTTTCTGTCTTTATAGCGAATCATCAATTGGACGGTTCGGCCTTTCAAATTGCGGCGCTTCAATCGCTCCTCCACCCGAGTGGCAAGCTGGAGCAATACACGTTTTATTTCTCTTTCATCAGCAGTATCTTGCGCCAATGTTTTTGAGTTGCCGATGCTTTTGAATTCATTCACGCTATCAGGATCGACTTTGCGCGAGTCGATTCCGTTCGCTCTATTTTTCAATCTTTCGCCATTTATGCCAAGCAAATTTGTCAAAGCTAATACATCTGCCTGCGCTAAATCCCCGATTGTCCGAATGCCGATTTTTTTAAGCTTCTCTCCCGTTTTGCTTCCAACACCATACATTTTGTCTATCGGAAGCGGCCATAACTTCGCTTTAAGATCGCGTATGCGCAGCACAGTGATCCCTAATGGCTTTTTCATATCCGAAGCAGTTTTCGCCAAAAATTTATTCGGACCGATTCCGATGCTGCACGGAATATCCAGCGCGGACAAAAGGCGCTGCTGAATCTCCTTCGACAATTTGAGCGGATGGGTTGGGTGATCGGTGACATCCATATACCCTTCATCGATGGAAACCGGCTCAATGGAAGGGGTGAATTCCGCCAACATTTTAAATATCTTTGTGGAAGTCTCTCGATATCTAGCAAAATTGGGCCGGATGACGAGCAATTCCGGACATAGTTTTTTCGCCTCCCATAAGGGCATTGTCGTTTTGACGCCTTTTGCTCTCGCTTCATAGCTGCTAGTTACGATGATTCCTTTTCTTTCTTCCGGATTTCCGGCTATTGCTATCGGCTTTCCTTTTAATCTAGGATTATACGCCATTTCTACAGATGCATAGAAGCTATTCATATCTACGTGAAAAATTACTCTTGCTCTTTTTCTCATGTCCACTCGCCCTTTTCATTTGCAAAAAACGCCCATCTTCAAGAAATGGGCGTTTTCAAAAGTTATTGACCGATTATTTATCAGCTGCGTTTTTGATGATTTGAATGACAAGTCTCGTCAAATCAATCAAATATTCAATCCGAATCCGTTCTTTCACTGTATGGATCTGCTCGTATCCGACCGATAAATTCGCCGTCGGGACACCAATCCCGTTGAATATATTGGCATCGCTGCCTCCGCCGCTTTTTAATGTTTCAGACGGCAAACCTAACTGTTTCGCCGCATGTTGCGCAACTTTCACTATAGTGTCATTATCGTCATGCTGAAATCCTTGATACATCTCGATGACGTCCACTTCGGCACTTCCCCCGAAATGAGCTGCCGTCTGTTCAAAGCTTTCCTTCATGGACGTTGTCACTTCATTTACTTTTTCTTCATTAAGCGACCTTGCCTCAGCAACAATTTCCGCATAGTCGCAAACGATATTCGTCTCGGTTTTTTTGCCGCCTTTAAAATAACCGATGTTTGCGGTCGTTTCACGATTGATTCTTCCAAGCTTCATTTTTGCAATCGCCTTTGCGGCAACGGTGATTGCAGAAACCCCTTTTTCCGGTTCCACACCGGCATGAGCTGATTTGCCAAAAATTTTTGCAATGATTTTCGACTGATAAGGCGCTTCGATAACGATATTGCCGACTGGGCCATCGCTATCCAATGCATAGCCATAGTTCGCTTCAAGAAGGGATGCATCCAACGCTTTAGCGCCTGCGAGCCCTGACTCTTCTCCGACTGTGATGACAAATTGCAAATTGCCGTGAGCTATATTTTTTTCTTCAATCGTACGCAATGTTTCAATAAGGACCGCAATTCCCGCTTTGTCATCCGCGCCAAGGATTGTCGTTCCATCCGAGACGATATAGCCGTCTTTTATTTTCGGTTTGATATTTTTTCCAGGGGTGACCGTATCCATATGCGCGGTGAAAAGAATCGTGTCCGCACCATCGATGTTTCCCTTCATATTGACTATCAGATTATTGGCGCCGTGCCCTGTTTTATTTTTCGCATCGTCTTCCAATACTTCCGCACCAAGTGCGCCGAATTTCTGCTTCAATATTTCGGCTATCTTGCCTTCGTATTTTGTCTCAGAATCGATTTTGACAAGCTCCATAAATTCATCAATTAACCGGGTTTCATTGATGCCTGCCATTAAAGCGCCCTCCTTGGAAATCATAGAGGAATATTTCCATGTTTCTTTTTCGGTCTATCCTCTTTTTTGTCGTAAAGCATCTCTAACGATTGTATCAATTTCAACCGAGTGTCGCGCGGATCGATGACATCGTCGACCATCCCCAATCCCGCCGCAATATACGGGTTAGCAAACTTCTCTTTATATTCATCTATTTTTTCCTGTCTCGTCGCTTCCGGATTTTCGCTTGAAGCAATTTCACGTGCGAAAATAATATTTGCTGCTCCTTCCGGTCCCATAACGGCGATTTCGGCATTCGGCCACGCAAAGACTAAATCGGCGCCGATAGATTTACTGTTCAATGCGACATAAGCCCCGCCAAATGCTTTTCTGACGATGACCGTAATCTTCGGAACAGTCGCTTCCGAATATGCGTACAAGATTTTTGCTCCATGTCGGATGATGCCACCATGTTCTTGCTTGATGCCTGGGAAAAATCCTGTCACATCTTCAAACGTGATGATCGGCACGTTGTAACAATCGCAAAAACGGATGAACCGTGAAGCTTTATCGCTCGAATCGATATCGATTCCGCCAGCCATATAGCGCGGTTGGTTGCACACGAGACCAACTGGTTGCCCTTTGATGCGGGCAAATCCAACGACAATATTTTTAGCAAAATCTTTATGTAGTTCGAAAAAGCTATCTTCATCGACCACTTCATTGATAACCTTTTTGATATCATATGGTCTTGTCGTATCATAAGGAACGATTTCCGTCAAATCGCCTCGGTAATGGTCGTCCTGTTTATCGTATTCAAATACAGGCGGCATTTCTTCATTATTGCTAGGCAAATATGTCAGAATCTTCTTTACCATATCAAGCGCTTCATCTTCTGTTTTTGCGCTTAGATGGGCGTTTCCGCTTTTTGTATTATGGACTTTCGCTCCTCCTAAATCTTCGGCAGTTATCTTCTCGCCGGTCACTGTCTCGATCACTTTCGGGCCGGTGATGAACATTTTTGACGTTTTTTCAACCATGATGATTACATCTGTAATCGCTGGCGAATAGACAGCCCCCCCAGCACTAGGTCCCATGATGACTGAAATTTGCGGGATGACTCCAGAGTAAATCGAATTGCGGTAAAATATTTGCCCGTATCCGTCCAATGAAGAAACCCCTTCTTGGATTCGCGCTCCGCCTGAATCGTTCAGGCCGATGAATGGCGCGCCGCTTTTGGCTGCAAGGTCCATGACATTCGCAATTTTTTTCGCATGCATCTCTCCCAATGCTCCCCCAAATACAGTGAAGTCTTGAGCGAACAAATAAACAGGACGGCCATTTATTTTTCCGTATCCTGTTACGACACCTTCTCCATGGGCCTCTACTTTGTCCATCCCAAAATCGGTTGTCCGATGTTCCATAAAAGGGTTCAATTCGACAAACGTATCTTCGTCCAACAAATAATTGATTCGGTCTCTTGCCGTTTGTTTTCCTCGGTCATATTGCTTTTCGATTCGTTCGTCTCCCCCACCGAGTTCAACTTGGCGTCTCTTGTCGTAAAGTTCATCAATTTTGCTAAAAATATCCATTTATCTGTCTCTCCTTTTCCGGTGTTCGCATAGTTCAAATAAAACTCCATTTGTAGATTTCGGGTGCAAAAATGCAATTTTCGAATTTCCTGCACCTTCTTTTGCTTGTTCATTGATCAAGCGTATTCCTTCAGATTTCAATTTAGCCAAGCGTTCATTGATATCATCAACTTCTAGGGCGATATGGTGAATGCCTTCCCCTCTTTTCTCAAGGAAAGTGTATATCGGAGACTGATTGCTAAGAGGCTCTAGCAACTCTAATCTCGTTTCCCCGATTTTAAGAAATGCCACTCTCACTTGTTCCGACTTCACTTCCTCGATGCCTTCGAGCTCCAATCCCAATAAATGAGTATAAAATGGAATGGAATCATCAAGGTCGCTAACAGCAATCCCGATATGTGCTATTTGTTTAGGGGCAGCTTGCTGCATATCTTCTCTTTTCATGTCAGCTCCTCCTTCTCCGTTGCATTACGCTTACTTAAATAATTATTCACTTGTCCATTTTATCATTTAACGATAGAATATAAAGTAGATTTAGCGTTAAAGGGGGATTAATCGTGTCGAAAAAACAAAATCAAGCGCCAAGAAGAAAATCGAAACGTGAAAGAAGAGTGAAATTTGTCATTTACTTAATGGTTATCGCCATGATTTTATCTTTATTCACGGTCGGATTAAGCGGATTGGCATTATTATAGAAACTTCTAGCGGAGACTGGAACGGAATTAAGCTTTTCCTGTCTTCTTTTCTTTTATAGGCCGTTTGATTGCATCCGTTTTTTTAAATTTGCTTTTCAGCATCAAGTACTCTTCTATATCATACAACAATTGAAAAAGGCTTGCTCTCGTTTCAAATTCCTCTTGAGTTGCAGGCAAATCCTCTTTTTTGAATTCGGTTCTAATATCGCGCAACTCATCCAAAAACAGAACTGCCGTATTTCCCGGATGGACAGCTTCGCTCAATTTTTCAAAAAAAGCGGCAATCCGTTCCGAAACATCGTCCCTTTGCGGCAACCTAGTGACAAGCGGGAGCATCTGCTGCAGCAAGTCAAACTGCTTTTTGCGCATGATGAAGTAATTTCTGAAAGAATGTTCATCCCGCAATAAATGATTTTCCCGGTCCCGTTCCACCAGCTCTTCAGTTTCGTTCAATATTTCTTCCACTTCCGTAATTTCTTTTCCGTCCCAATCCATATTTTTCTCTCTAATATAAAGCGCGATTTCATACAAGATCACTTGGAACTTGTCTTCTAGCTGTTTTTGCTTTTCTTTCAATTGCTTATCCAAGCTAGGCATATAGAGGTTGACGAGCAAACCGGTTCCGATGCCGATGATGATTAAAAGCAATTGTTCGTACAAAAAATCAAGCTTGATCGTTCCAAAAGCATATAGATTCAAGGTGATGACCGTGCTCGTCATGATGCCCTTCTCGATTTTCAAGAGCACTGTAGTCGGAATGAAAACTGCGAGCAATATTCCTAGAACGATAGGGGAATAACTGAACAATTCAAAAAATACGACTGAAAATATAATAGCTAATATGCAAGCTAAAAATCGATGCCACGCGCTTTCAACCGACTTTTTTCTGGAAGGCTGGATACAGAGAATTGTCAATATGCCAGCTGAGACGACATTGGAAATGCTGAAAAGCTGTGCGATGGAAATGGAAATCGGCGTTGCAATCGCCGTCTTAATCGTTCTGTAACCGATTTTCACGTTCTGATCTCCTTTTTAGCGTTGATGCTTGCTAAAAGTAGTGACCTGCAAGCAAAAGGCCTCATTTTTCTTTCAAAAATAAGACTGCTCATAATCGAGTCAGTCTTATTACATTAAATGATTTATGTTGATCGATTAAATTTCATCGCAATGTTCATCAAAAATCGCTTGCAGACGGTTGATGACTTCCATTGGGCTTGAACCTTCGATGTCATGACGTTCTAACATCGTGACAATTTTCCCGTCTTTCAAAAACGCAAAGGATGGAGAAGAAGGAGGATATCCTTCAAAATATGTGCGCGCTTTCTCTGTAGCTTCCCGGTCCTGGCCAGCGAAAACTGTCACCAGATGATCCGGTCTTTTATCATAGTGAATTGCATTGGCCGCTGCTGGTCTTGCAACTCCGCCTGCACAACCGCAGACCGAATTGATCATTACGAGCGTCGTGCCTTCGCGAGCGAGCGCTTCGTCCACTTGTTCTGCTTCGGTGATTTCTTCATAGCCAGCTTCGCGCATATCTTCTCTTGCAACGTTCACTACGTCAACCATGAAATCATTGAAACTCATCTTGGTTCATCTCCTTTACTATAACTTAACGCTACTTTATATAAGTTTATCAACTTTATTTTAGAATATCAATTTATCTAAACTAAATAGCGGCAGTCTGTTCATTCGTGTTTTCTAAAATCTCTTTCACCCGGGCCAAAAATCTTCCGCAAATGAGCCCATCGAGTATTCGATGGTCGAGCGATAACGATAAATTGACCATGTCGCGCGCTGCAAACATATCTCGTATGATCACCGGTCTCTTGACAATCGTTTCGACTTGCAGTATCGCAGCTTGCGGATAGTTGATGATGCCCATCGAAGAGACAGAGCCGAATGTTCCCGTATTGTTCACGGTGAACGTGCCATCTTCCATATCTTCCGGACGCAATTGGTTGGAGCGAGCTTTTTCTGCCAACAGATGAATCTCTTTTGCGATTCCAGAAATGCTCTTTTCATCCGCATTTTTAATGACCGGCACGAAAAGTTCATTTTCTTTCGCAACTGCAATCGATATATTGACTTTATGGCGCTGGATGATTTTATCATCCGCCCACGTGCTGTTCAATTCTGGAAATTCTTTCAAAGCTCTAGCGGCAGCATGCACAAAAAAAGCAAAATAAGTCAATGAATAGCCTTCTCGCTCTTTGAACTCATCTTTTATCTTGTTTCTGTAATTCGCCAATTCAGTGACATCGACTTCCACCGTCATCCAAGCATGCGGTATTTCTTGTTTGGCTCGAACCATATTTTGAGCAATCGCTTTTCGTACGCCCGCGAGCGGAATTTCTATATCTTTTTCGCCTATCTTGGAAGGTTCTGTTGCCTCTTTAATTTTTGGCGAGATATCCGCATTTTTAGCACGTCGGTTGTTTAAATATCGTTCAACGTCTTTTCTCGTAATCCTTCCCCTAAACCCGGTTCCTTCCACATCTTCTAAGTCTATTCCATGTTCTGACGCCAATTTGACTACCGCTGGTGAAAAGCGCATCCGCATCGCCCCTTTTCCGCCATCCGCCGGCTCGATTTGTCTTTTAGTTTCTTCTTTCGGCGGGTCTAGCACTTCTTTCGCTTCCGCATCTTCGGCCTCGATATAACAAATCAATTCGCCGACTGAGACGGTATCTCCCTCTTTTGCGACAATCTCTTTGATTATTCCAGCATAAGAAGACGGCACTTCCGCATTGACCTTGTCAGTCATCACTTCTGCAATCGGATCGTATTTGTTCACTTTATCGCCGACTTCAACGAGCCAAGCATTAATCGTGCCTTCCGTGACACTTTCGCCAAGTTTTGGCATTAAGATTTTTTTGGCAATCAATTGGACTTCCCTCCCTGCCCAAATCAAAATAATGCTAATTCACGAATTGCTTTTTCAATCTTCTCTTCGTCCACCATAAACTCTTTCTCTAACGGTTGCGCATATGGCACGGCCGGCACATCCGGCCCTGCCAAACGACGGATCGGTGCATCCAGTTCAAACAAGTAATGTTCAGCTATGATTGCGGACACTTCCCCGATTATGCTGCCCTCTTTATTATCTTCCGTGACAAGAAGCACTTTGCCAGTCTTGCTGGCCGCTTGTATAATCGCTTCCTTATCTAAAGGGT
>Ga0079226_10001065_pt1 | contig 20800 bp, 13 predicted proteins | sample Poulit2014_FD_76345 | JGI IMG/M metagenome (GOLD analysis project Ga0079226, IMG submission 76345) | Agricultural soil microbial communities from Georgia to study Nitrogen management - Poultry litter 2014 | ecosystem: Environmental > Terrestrial > Soil > Agricultural land | place: USA: Georgia... | reverse complement strand
ATCTGGAGCCGGTCCACAGCTCGAGATCAAGCGGTGTCAACTCTGGCCGACACCCTCCCAAGCCATAGCCGGGTGGTGCTGGCTCTGGGCGACAAGCGGTGTCGGATGAGACCCTCGTAGCCACTGCCGCCAATGCCGCGGCCACGCGCAGCCCCATCAACACAGCAAACGAATCAGTGGCTGCGGCAGCCACGTTCGCGGCGATGAAGACAAGCAACGCGGTCGTGAACAGTCTCCGCCGAGGCACGTCCGCGAGAACGACCGCTGCGACCGGTGCTGCGAGGGCGATGGTCAGGGAGAACACGGTGACCAGTAGTCCGGCCTGGCCCTCGGTGACCCCGAGATCGGCCGCAAGTTCGGGCAGGATTCCGGCGATTACGTAATCGTCTGTGTAGAGCACAAATGCAGCGGCGAGCAGCGTAAACAACCAAGCGGGCATATGCATCACCCGTGACGTTCGTTCGCGAGCAGCATCCGCAGATGCGCCCGCAGGACGGCTCGCAACCGTTCGACGCTCAGAGCGCCGTGCGGGGTCACGGTGTCTAGGGTCAGCCCGCCGATCACGGCGGCGAGCTGCGCTGCAGCGAGGTCGGCATCCAGCACGTCGAGGGAGTCGAGTGCGTCGTGTAGGACGGCGGCCAGGTCCGCCGCCATACGCTCAGACATGGCACGGAATACCGGCATGGTTCGGGAGGCCATGATCAGTTCGATCACCACGATCGCCTCGTCACGACGTGGCTCATCGATCGGCATGACTGCCTCGACCAAGGCTTGCAGTGCGTCGAGCGCCGCTTCCCCTTTGAATCCGCGCAATCCTTCGGCGGGGTGCGCCGCGAGACGCTGACCCATCCGGGCTCCCGCCTCGTCTGCTGCGGCGGCGAGCAGGTCGTGGTGGCCGTCGAAGTAGTGCCGCACCGAACCGATGTTCAGACCGGACTCATCGGCGACCTTCCGCAGCGACACGCCCTCGATACCTTCGGCCACAACGAGGCGGAACGCCGCCTCGATGACCTGCTGACGCCGCTGCTCCGGGTCGATCCGTGCGGGCATGGTTCCTACTTCCTCTCCCTCACGACGCGGGCCTCGTCCCATACGGGCTCGCTGCTCTCGTAGATGTCCCCATCGGCTCCGAAGATGAGGAAGCGGTCGAAGTCGCGCGCAAACCAACGATCATGAGTCACCGCGAACACCGTCCCCTCGAACGCTTGCAGTGCTTCTTGGAGGGCCTCGGCGGAGACCAGATCGAGGTTGTCGGTGGGCTCGTCCAACAGCAGCATCGTCGCCCCACCGAGTTCCAACAGCAGCACCTGAAACCTCGCCTGTTGCCCGCCTGAGAGCGAATCGAAGTACTGCTCGGCAGACTTCGCCAGCTCGTACCGAGCGAGCACTCGCGAGGCGTCTTCTCGCGGGAGTCCGGTGCGGTGCTCGTCACCGCGATGCAGGATGTCCAGCAGTGTGCGGCCTGCGAGGTCGGGACGGCTGCGATTCTGGGCAAACCATCCCGGCCGCACCCTCGCACCGAGCCGTGCTGAGCCCGCGTGCGGTACAGGTTCGATCTTCGTGTCGGTGACAGGCTCCTGGTCCGGTGCAGGATCGGTACCGCCGGTAGCGAGCAGCCGCAGGAAGTGCGACTTTCCCGACCCGTTCGAACCAAGTACCGCGACCCGATCACCGAAGTACGCCTCGAAGTCGAACGCACGCATCAGCCCCGTCAGCTCCAGCGCCTCGCAGGTCAACACCCGTTTCCCGGTGCGCCCACCGCGCAGACGCATCTGAAGGCGTTGCTCGCGAGGCTGATCCTGCGGCGGCCCTGCCTCCTCGAACCGAGACAGTCGAGTCTGTGCTGCCCGATACCGGGAAGCCATATCGGAGTTGTACGCGGCCTTCTGCTTGTACATCAGCATGAGCGAGCGCAGCTTCGCGTGCTCTTCGTCCCAGCGGCGGCGCAACTCGTCCAACCGCTCGAACCGTTGCTCCCGCGCACCGTGGTACGTGTCGAACCCGCCCGGATGCGTCCATGCAGTGTTGCCCGCCGCGCCGAGTTCCAGCGTCACGATCGAGGTCGCCGTCCGGGCCAGCAGTTCGCGGTCGTGGCTCACGTACAGTACGCCCTTGCTCGTTGCGCGCAACTGCTCTTCCAGCCAGCGTTTGCCCGGCACGTCCAGGGAGTTGTCCGGCTCATCGAGCAGCAGTAAGTCATCCGGGCCGCGCAACAGCGCCTCCAGCGCGAGACGCTTCTGCTCGCCACCCGACAGCGTGGACAGCGCCCTGTCGCGACACCGCTCGAACGGCATCCCGAGGGCGGCGACCGTGCACACATCCCAGAGCACCTCGGCGTCATAGCCGCCTACCTCACCCCAAGCGGCGACCGTCGACGCATACGCCATCTGCGATGTGGTGGTGCCTTGCTCCTTCATCATGGCCTCGGAGTGAGCGAGTTTTGCGGCGGCATCGCGAATCACCGGCTGCGCGACCGATAGCAGTAGTTCGCTAACTGTCGTACCCGTGACGAACTGACGCATCACGCCCAGGCTGCCGTTAAGAGTTACCGCGCCGGAGTCCGGTGAGAGTTCGCCCGTGACAATCCGAAGCAGAGTGCTTTTCCCAGCGCCGTTCGCGCCGATCACGGCGACCCGCTCACCTGCCCCCAGGCTGAGTGAGATGTCGCGCAGTAGTGGCCGACCGTCCGCCAGCGTGTAGGCCACCGAAGCGACATCGAGATGAGTCATAGATCCAAACTATCACAGCTGTGATAAATGCGAGATCAAGCTTCTGCGCTAGATGGTTTCTCGTCCGCCGTCCGCTGCATGATGTGCGCTGTGACTTGCGGCCAGTTTCAACCCCCACACGTCTGGCACTAGGAGTGCGAGCCGCGCGCTGCGCGCGCACCTGACCCTCGAGACCGCCCTTCCCGTGACGGTCTCGGGGAGGGCGGTCATGGTGATGACCATCCGGGTCATGTCGTCCGGTAAGGGCTACGAATACCTGCTGAAATCGGTCGTTGTCGGTGACGGCGACCGCGAGATGAGCAGCCCGCTGACCCGGTACTACACCGAGACCGGGAACCCGCCCGGAACGTGGGTCGGCACCGGCCTGATGAGCCTCGACGACGGACGCACGCCAGCGTTGGCCGAGGGCGACACAGTGACCGAGGAACACCTGGCCCGATTGCTCGGTGACGGCATCCACCCGGTCACCGGGGAGAAGCTCGGCAAGAGGTTTCCGGCGTTGCAACCCCCACGCGAGCGGATTGCGGCCCGCGTTGCACGACTCGACCCCGACTTGCGGGGCGAGGCACGAGTAGAGGCGGTGCAGCGCATCCGTGAGGAAGAGGTTGCGAAGAAGCCGCGCACCGCCGTTGCAGGTTTCGACCTGACGTTCTCACCACCGAAGTCGGTCAGTGCGATCTGGGGCGTGGCCGACGCGGGCACACAAGCGCTCATTGCGCAGGCGCATCACGCCGCGATGCGCGACACGATCGCGTTGCTGGAAGATCGCGTCGCCGCAACCCGTGTCGGTGCGGGTGGTATCGCGCAGATGCCGATCATGGGTGTGATCGCCACCGCTTTCGACCACTACGACAGCAGAGCCGCCGACCCGCAACTACATACCCATGTAGTCGTGTCTAACAAGGTGCAGGGCGACGACGGACGCTGGCGGACCCTCGATTCGCGCCGCCTGCACAAGGCGGCTGTCGCTCTCTCGGAGTCCTATAACGCCTTTGTCGCCGACCACACCGCGCGGCTGCTCGGCGTGACGTGGGTGCCCGTCGACCGGGGCAAAGACCGCAACACGGGGTGGGAGATTGAGGGCGTTCCGGCCGCGTTGATCGCGGAGTTCTCGCGTCGCACGACCGGCGGCAGCGACGGTGCAGAGGGTATCGAGCAGGTCAAGAACCGGCTGATCGAGCAGTACGTCTCCGAGCACGGGCGGCAACCTTCGGCGGCGACGATTGCGAAGCTCCGCCAGCAGGCGACCTTGGAGACGAGGCCCGAGAAGGAACTGCACTCGCTGGCCGACCTCACCGCCGACTGGCGGGAGCGTGCCGAGGTCGTGCTCGGCCATGACGCACCCACCTGGGCGCAACACCTGCTCGACCGGGGTGCGACCGAAGCCCGACTGCGCGCGGACGATCTTGGTCTGGAGCAGATCGAGGATCTCGCATCCGTTGTGCTGATGGAGGTAGCGAATCGGCGTGCAACCTGGGGGCGATGGAACCTGCACGCCGAGACGATGCGGCAAATTATGGGCGTCCGGTTCGCAACCACCGACGACCGGATCCGGGTGCTTGATCAGATCGTCGCGCTCGCCGAAGCCGAATCGCTCCGGCTCACCCCGGACTACGGCCGGGCCGTGCCAGCCCACTACGTCGAGGGCGAGGGCAACAGGTTCCAGCCGGTCGATCAGATCGCATACTCCAGCCAAGACATCCTTGACGCCGAGCAGCGGCTCCTCGCGCACAGCCAGCACACCAGCGGGCCAGCACTGACAGCGCGACTCGTCGCGCGCCACACCTCCCGCAAGATCAGGGGCGTACGGCTCGACCCCGACCAGGCCGTCGCAATCACCCGCATCGCCCGCTCCGGACTGACCCTCGATCTACTCGTCGGCCCCGCCGGTTCCGGCAAGACCACCGCTCTACGTGCCCTGCACCGGGCGTGGACAGCCGCGCATGGCCGCGACTCGGTGATCGGCCTCGCGCCGTCAGCAGCTGCCGCCGAAGTGCTCGGCGACTCGCTCGGCGTGCGGGCGGAGAACACAGCGAAGTTCCTCTACGAACACGCCAAAGGGCGCTGGAACCTCGAAGCCGGGCAGCTCGTGCTCGTGGACGAGTCCTCCCTCGCAGGAACGCTCGCGCTCGATCGCATCGCCGAGCACGCTGCCGAGGTCGGAGCCAAGGTCGTGCTCATCGGGGATTGGGCGCAGCTGAGTGCCGTCGAGACGGGCGGGGCGTTCGGGATGCTCGTGCGCCACCGCGATCAGGTTCCCGAACTCACCGATGTCCGACGCTTCGCCAACGAGTGGGAGAAGACTGCCAGCTTGGGCCTGCGGCACGGAAGCACTGATGCGCTCGACGAATACGACGAGCGGGGCAGACTGCTCGACGGTGACGCCGAGACGATGCTCAATGCGATCTACGAGGCATGGCGCACCGACCGCGACGAAGGCCTGCGCACGCTGATGATCGCGGGCACCGGCGAGATGGTCGCCCAACTCAACGAACGAGCCCGCACTGACCTGATTGAATCCGGACAGGTTGAGGCCGATGGCCTGCGTCTGCACGACGGCACTACCGCAGGCGTCGGCGATCTCGTCGTTACCCGGCTCAACGAGCGTCGCCTGTCGATCGGCAGAACGTGGGTTAAGAACGGCGACCGTTGGCAAGTCACTCACCGCTACGACGATGGCTCGCTCGCCGTGCGGCGGCTGGGGCGCGGCGACCAGCCTCACGGCAAGGCTCTCGTCTTGCCTGCGAAGTACGTGCGCGAGGAACTCGAACTCGGCTACGCCTCCACGGTTCACCGCGCCCAAGGAGCCAGCGTCGATACCGCGCACGCACTTGTCGATCCCGAGGCCTCGTCGCGAGAGTTGTTCTACGTGGCGATGACACGCGGCAAGCACTCCAACCATGCCTACGTGATGGTGCCCGACTCGCACGAGGTCGAGCCGCATCTCGACCAGCGGGGGCCGCTGACGCTTCTCGACCGCCTGGCCGAAGTCCTGGGGCGCAGCGACGCTGACCTGTCGGCCACCGAGACGCTGAAACTCGAGGTCGACCGTCACGCCTCGTTGTCCACGCTGATGGACGAGTACGACGTGCTCGCCCGCGAAACCCAGATCGACCGCTGGGCGACCCTGCTCGACATCGCACCCTTCGCCGAGGATGTGGCCGACGACGTGTTCACCAGCCCCTACTACGAACGCCTCGAAGCAGCGCTCGCCCGACACGAAGCCGCCGGACACCTCGCCGCCGTCGCGCTGAACGCGCTCGCGCCCCGCCTGACGCCCGGCGACGAGCAGATCGACCCCGCCGCCCAACTGGCGACCATGCTCGACCAAGCCACCAGCCAACTGGCACCGGGCAAGAACCGCAGACCACGGGTCGCCGGGCTCATCGCGACGCCTGCCGAGCCCATCACCGGCGACATGCAGACGGCGCTCGTTACGCGGCAGACCCTAATCGAGGCTGCCGCCCGGCGACTCGTCCAAGAAGCACAGGACGCCGGTACCGCGTGGCTCTCGCGACTTGGCACGCCAACGGCGCAGCCGAGAGCCCGAACACGATGGGAGAACGAAGCGGCCGCCGTTGCGCTGTACCGACACCGCTACGACATCAGTGACCCAGCGCCACTGGGAGATGCCAAGACAATCCGCAACCCCGAGCAAGCCGCCGAACACCGAGCAGCACAGGTCGCTCTCGCCCGACTCCGACGTCTCACGGAACCTGCTAACGGGGCCCTCCAGAGCCGCAGCGTTCCTCACGTCAGTCGACATCGCCTCCTCTAGAGAGGGCAGTCACCGACAAAGCAGGGCGTCAAGGCCCCCGCTGATGATGGCTTCGGTGTCTACCTCGTGCGCCGCGTGGAGTGATGCGTAGAGCGGGGCGACCTCGCTGTCGACAGCCGCCTCTCGCTCATGACCCGCCGTCGGGGTCGTGGTCGCGCTCCCGATGACGAAGTTCGAGAGAACGTAGGCATCACCGAGCGGGTCTGTCGAGCCACGCTCACCGAGCAGGACGCACATGCGCTCGGAGAGGAGCAGATAGTTGGGCCCTCGGGGTGCGCGCATGGCGATGACTTGGCAGGCCCAGGGGTGCCGGACGAGGTGGTGGTAGTAGGTAAGCATCAAGGCGTGCAGCTCCGAGTGCTCCCTGGCTTCCTGTAGTTGCACGTCGTTCCCGAGCGCTTCGTCGAGTGCGAGGTCGAACAGGTCGTCGACCGCCGTGACCCTGGAGTACAAGCTTGCGGGTGCGACGTCCAGCCGAAGTGCAACGGCGCGGATGGTGAGCGCACGCAGACCGCCCTCATCCAGCAGCTCGACGGCGACGCGGGCGACGTCGCGCACGTCCACGGCCCGCGTCCTGCGGACGGGCTTGCGGTGCTCCCAGTAGCTCATGCCCACCACCCTATCCGAACTATGTTAGTTTTGTTGTATGTTGGATATCGGCCTTCTCCCACTTCGCAGCGACCATGCGGTGCTGCGCACGATGCGCTCGGCCGACGCGAGCGCGTATGCCTCCGGCGCGTCCGACCCGGCGGTGCGTCAGCACGCGCACCTTCCGGAGCCGGAGTACACCGAGGCGTCAGTGGTCGCGCTGATCGAGGGGGCGATCCGCGAGGGCCTGGAGCGCGGCGACCTTGCGGTGTTGACCATCGCCGACCCCGCCACTGATGCCTTCACAGGCAGTCTGGTGCTGTTCGGAGCGTCGGAGGGTTCCGTGGAGGCCGGTTTCTGGCTGCACCCCAACCATCGAGGCAAAGGGCTGGCCGCGGGTGCGCTCGCTCTCGCTGTCGAACTCGCTCGGCGCAGCGGCTTCACTCGGCTCGTGGCTCGTACTGTGCCTGAGAATAAGGCGTCTCAGCGGGTGCTCGAACGGGCGGGTTTCATCCAAGGGGAGGCGACCCGCGATGTGGCTCCTTCGGGTCAGGAGGTCGTCCTGATGCACTACCTCCTCGATCTCAAACCGATCACACCGGTTCCCGTGCAGACCGAGCGGCTACGGTTGAGGCTGCACCAGCACGCCGACGCACCAGCATTGCACCGCATCTACTGTCGTGCCGACGTCGCCCGCTATCTGCTCGACGAACCGTGGTCGGAGACTGACGCTTCGCGTCACGTCAGCGAGCGGATGACGAAGACCGGCCTCAACGGCGCGAGTACCGCTCTTGCGCTGGTCATCCAGCATGAGGGTGCGGTCATCGGCGATGTGCAACTGTGGCTGACCGATATCAAACGCCGTGTAGCCGAGATCGGCTGGGTGCTCGACCCCGCGCACAGTGGGCGAGGGCTTGCGACAGAAGCCGTACGCACGGTGCTCACCCTGGGATTCGAGCAGTACGGCCTCCACCGTGTCGCAGCGCAGATGGATGCTCGCAACGAGGCTTCCGCGCGACTCGCACAGCGCGCCGGGATGCAGCACGAAGCGCACCTGCGACAGGACTGGTGGAACAAGGGCGAGTGGACGGACACGCTCATCTACGGCGTCCTCGCCACCGAGGTCTCTCCCGGAAGTCCTCGATGAGCGATGGGGGCGGGTCGACCTGGCCTACACGCCGACTGCCCCTCACACACGAGGCTGGACAAGCCGGAACCACGGCCATATGCGCCCATCGTGGCCCGGTCACGGGTAGTTCATCGACCTGTCGGCCCGGTGGCGTATGACTGCGTGAAGATCATCGTCGTCCGCGACGGATCCGCAATCCTCTTCTCTGAGTTCGGACAGAAACCCGTCAAACCCGGTGATGTGATCTTGCTCGGAGCCAACGTGCTCTGCGGGTCCGAACCCGAGGGACACATCACCGCCACCACGGTCTACGCCGACACCGACTACATGCTCGACCAGGTGCGCTGGCAGTACGCCGGATTCCTCGAAGACCGGCTCGACGCTCAAGGGTTCGCGGAGACGATCTACTCCGAGCCTGCGCAGATACTCCGGCTCGGGGAAGATCGGGTGGGCATGTTGATGCCGTGGCTGGACGAGCTGGTCGCGCTGAGCGTGGATGGGAATTTTGTGCGGCACTACCTGCGGATGCAGGCGCTGTGGTTCCAGATCGCGGATGTGATCGCCCCGTTCATCAAGGTGTCCCCGGTGCGGATATCGCCCTCCCAGCGTGCGCATATCCGGCCCACGTTGCCGAGGGATCGCCGCTTCGCGCCGTTACGGGTCGAGGTTCGGCGGGCTGCTGATCTCCTGCGTGAGCATCCCGAACGGCGGTGGACGCTGGAGGAGATTGCGGCCGAGGTGCATCTGTCGCCGTCACGATTGAGCAGCGTGTTCGTCGAGGCGTATGGGAAGACTCCGCTGGCGTTCCTGACGATGCTCCGTGCCGAACAGCTGGCAAAGTACCTGCGAGAGACCGATCTGACCGTTACGACCGCGATGCACAAGGTGGGCTGGCACTCTCGCTCCCATGCCACCCGCTTGTTCCGTCAGTACGTCGGCGTGACCCCTGGCCACTACCGGCAGATGCGCGTCCAGACCGCTTGAATCAAGCGCGGAGGAGTTATGTGATCAGATCCTTCGTGTGCGTCCACACTGTCATGCGGTGGACGCCGAACCGCCGTGAGATCGACACCACGCTCTCGCCGCTCATCCGGGCAGTTCGGATAGAGTCCACTTCACTCTCCGTCAACGGTGTTCTAGTTCGTCTCCTTGGGGTTGTGACGACACCAGGCTCGCCTTCGGGGGCGTCCACCGCCTCATCGCCGATACCGAGTTTCGCCTGTTTCCAAGCGGAATCGAGCCGCTCAAACCTCTGCCAGGTGTTCGGTTTGAGTCCACCCGCGTCCACCCATTTCTCAGCCTGCCTCGCTGAGTTCACGCCGTTCGTCGGCCGACCTCGCGCCCCTGAATCCACACGCGGTGTTGGAAGCCAACTCTGTCCTCTTGAGAACCGCATAGTGGATTCCAAACGGCCGAGGGTGGTGCCGGTGCGTCCACGTGGAGGTCGTTGAGGCACCAATTGGACCGAGCCTGCCGCCCCACGTGCGCATCGGGCTTCTTTCACTGCGCCAACTGCGCGGGGGCACCCCGACCCGCACAACGGTTGTATCGGTCCAGACGACCCACTGCCGGAATCCAAACCATCTATGTGTGGCTATCGTTGCCTCTACGCTTGGCCCGCGGTAGGGCTCGCTGTGGTATATCTCAGCGAGGCTGTTCGCTGAGTAGCGTTTCAGCACTGCACAGTTCGCAGGAGGCAGAGGGAATGGAAAGACTTTCAACGGTGCTAATCGGCCTTGGTGTGACGCTGGCTATTGTGAGCGTCATGCTTGGGGTTGTCGAGTTGGCTACTATTCGTACAATTCGTCCACCGAAGGAGAAGACCTTCTCCTATATGCGACTTGCCACCACGCAGTACCGCACAGTGTTCATTCCTGCTGTAGGTGCATTGATATCAGGCCTGTTTGTCAGCTTGTCCGCTTCGTTCTTTTACGGAAGCCTCACTGGTCGAGCCGAGCCATGGTACCCAGAGGCCGGATCCAGCGTGTTCATTGTAGGCGCCGTCATTCTTGCGATCACCCTGTTGTCAGTCCTCAAGGATGTGGGGGAGCCGGCCGAATTGGCGCGAGATCCGTTCACGATACGCGCAGCTGCTGATGAGTTCTCGGCGAATCCCAGACGAGCAGCGCTCGATCCGGATGTCCTGACGCGACAGCTCGACCAGTGGGCCGGTTGCATATCCGCACGTTCCATGAACCTCTCTTCGAAAACGAAGTCGCCGCGGCTCGATAGCAGCCTTACCCGCGCGGCGGAGACACACGGGTTCTGGCCCTCGATTCCGCAGTCGCTGCGGGTTTACTACGCAGCCTGCCTTCGGTTCCCCTTCCGAATCGCATGGCCCGTTCTGGGGTATGCTCTCTACGTCATAGGAATTGTGCAGTTCGCTGTCGCAGACGCTGCGTTGGACTTCACCACTTCATGGCGGCCTTGGGCTGCGGTGGCCATTTTCCTCGTGATTGGCATGGCCGCGACGTTGTTCTACGGTGCAGCGCGAGGAAACCGAGCTCGTCTTTGGCACCGCATCAACAGGGACGCTCTGGACCACGCACGCGAGGCGATCAGTGCCGCAAAGTCCGCCCATCGATCGGTCGAAGCCGAAGATGCGCTTCTCCGTCGGGTCCTGAAGCGCGCCGATAGGGTTCTTCAGGAGGGGCAGCTCGCTCCTGAACCTGCCGCACGTACCTTCTTTCGCCTCGGGCGGTTGAGAGTATCGATTGTTGAGGGAGCCAGGCGGGGGGAATCAGGCATAGGTACCTGATCAGCAGATGTACCGTTCAGGCGACATGGCTGGACGAGCAGGGCGGCAGGCACCAGAGGCTTCGCCTGTGGATCGTGGCACCATGGTCGTCGTGAAGGATCTACAGGCACCGGCCACCGAGACCGCGCCGTCCGCCGGCGCCGGCGGGCCCGCCGAGCCCGGCGCGTACGGGCCGTTCGCCTACCTCAGCGCGCCGAACGCGTCCCTGTACCGCCGGGTGATGCAGGCACTCATGGCCGAAAAGGAACGCTTCACCGTGCACGTTCGGGCGGCCCAGGTCCGCGAGGCGCTCGCCCGGGACGGCGCAGAGCCGGTCAGCCAAGACGCCGTCACCGATGCACTGGAACGACTCGCGCAGTTCTCCTGGGGCAACGTGCTTGCCATTCCGGACTCCGGGCGCGTGACCGCCCTGGAGGACTTCTACCGCCGTCGGATGCTGTACCAGCTTTCCCGGCAGGGAGAGGCCGCCGAGCGCGCTCTGGCACACTACGACGCCGCCCTTGGCACTCGTGGCTCCCTGCAGTCGGTGGCGCTGGAAGACATCGTGGTACTGCTCACCAGTCTGCGCACCCGCGGCGCCGCGGCGGCCGCCGGCGAGCAGACGGATGCCGCAGTGGTCCACCAGGAGTTACGAAGCCTGCGTGAGAGGTTCTCCGAGCTCGCCGATAACGCCGTGGCGTTCATGGGCTCGCTGCAGCGCACGATCGACCTGCACGACGCCGACGTCGAGGTGTTCCTCGCGTACAAGGAGCAACTCATCGAGTACGTGGAGCGGTTCATCCACGACCTGCTCACCCGGGGCGCCTCGATCGCCGAACTTCTCCTGTCGATCCCGGGCGAGCACGCCCGGGCACTCGCCACGCTCGCGGCCGAGCGCGAGTCCGTCGATGCTGCACCCGGTGAATCCGGCAATGCCATAACGGCCGCGCGGGAGGTTTGGCTCCGCCAGTGGGCCGGTCTGACCGATTGGTTCGTGAGCACCCCCGGTCGGGAGAGCGAGGCCAAGTTGCTCCGCGCCCGGGCCAGGGCGGCGATCCCCGCCCTGTTGGCTGTCGTGCGCTCGCTGCACGAGCGTACCGGCGGGCGCAGCGACCGTAGTCAGGACTTCCTCACCCTGGCGCGCTGGTTCGCTACGCTTCCCGACGACGGCGCCCGGCACCGCCTGTGGCGGTCCGCGTTCGGCCTGACTTCGGTGCGGCACCTGAGCCTGACCGCGGCAACGGAAGATGCCTGGGAGGAAGCCGAACTGACCACCAGTACGCCGTGGGCGCAAGCGCCCCCGCTGCGGATCAGTCCTCAGCTGCGCCGCACCGGATCCTACGAGCGCCGCGGGCGGGCGGTGGGGGTCACCGACCGCAGTTCGGCCAAGGAGATGCTGGCCGCCCGGGTGCGGCAGGAGGCGGAACAAACCGCTGCTGCCCGACGGCGCATACTCACCTCGGGTCCGCAGCCGTTGTCTGCGTTCGGGCTGCTCGATCCGGAGGCGTTTCGCCTCTTCCTGACTCTTCTCGGCGACGCGCTGGCCGGGATGCATCCGGGCGCCCAGACCGCGCAGGTGCACACCTCCGACGGCGAGCTCACGGTGACCCTGACCCGGCTGCCTGGGGCGGGCGTCGCCGTCGTGCACACGCCGGCGGGCGACCTGTCCGGGCCGGATCACCTCGTGGATATCGCGTCCAGTGTGCCGAGCGCCCCCGCGCGCGAACGCGACGAGCGCGGCAGTGGCGCGGCTGTCACCGCGGCAGTACCGGCGGGGGTGCGCGGGTGAACCGCCTGGACCAGGCACCCCGGATCGCCGGCACGTTGGCCGAACGGGACAGCGAGGGCAGGGTCCGGGCTCTGCGCGCGCTGCTGGCCCGGCCGGTCCTGCGCGCCCAGAGGGACGGCGAGGTCTTCCGGCAGGCCCGCAGGCATGCCGAGTCGCTGCGGGAATGGTTCGAGCGCGAGACCGGCTGGCGCCTGGTGGTCGAGTCCCAGACGGTGCGCCTGCTGACCAGCCAGCCCGCCGACGGCGCCACCTCGATCGCCGTTGCCGAGCGTCACCCCGCCCGTGCTCGCAAGGGCGATCCGCCATTCACCCGCCGCCGCTACGTGCTGCTCTGCCTCGCGCTGGCCGTGCTGGAACGCTCGGACCTGCAGGTGGCGCTGGGACGGTTGGCCGAGGACATCGTGCTCGCTGCCCGCCAGCCCGGCCTGGAGCAGATCGACTTCCAGCTGCGCGGCCGCGAAGAACGCTCCGACCTCGTGGCCGCCATCCGCCTCCTGCTCGGCTACGGGGTGCTGGTGCGGGTCGCCGGTGACGAGGAGTCCTACGTCTCCGCCGACGGGGACGCCCTGTACGACGTGGACCGGCGGATGCTGGCAACCATGCTGGCCACCACACACAGCCCCGGCCTGGTGTCCGCCCGGCTCGGGGAGAACCCCACGGTCAGTGACATCGAGACGGCACTGCACGAGGCACCGCCCGCCTACACCGACGCCGAAGCGAACCGGCGGCTGCGCCACGCCGTCTCCCGCCGCCTATTGTGCGACCCGGTGGTGTACTACGCGGAACTGCCCGAGGACGAGCGCGCCTATTTGGTGGGCCAGCGCGTTCCGCTCACCCGTCGGCTGACCGAGGCCACCGGGCTCGTGGCCGAAATGCGCGCCGAGGGCATCGCCCTGGTCGACCCCGACGACCAGCTCACCGACATGCGCATGCCCGAGCAGGGCACCAACGGCCACGCCACGCTCCTGCTGGCCGAGCACCTGGCCACCCACGGGGCCACCGACGTCGCCACCTTACGCAAGAAGATGAGCGAGCTGGCCCACCGGCACTCCTCCTACTGGCGTAAGTCCGCCCGTGAGCCCGGAGCCGAGAAAGCGCTCGTGGCCGAAGCGATCGACAAGCTCGCCGGCCTCGCCCTGGTAGGTGTGGACGAGACCGCACCGGGCGACGAGGCCGAACCGGGCGCCGGAACTGGACCGGGCGCCGTCGTCCATCCACTACCCGCCCTGCAGCGGTTCAGCATCGGCGAGCCCACAGTGACCGGGAGGAATACCCGATGACCGCTACCGAGTACCCGGCCACGGACAATGGCGACTGGCTCTCGCCATCCGAGGCGGGCAGCAGCGCCCTGCCGCGTCCCACGCGGGCGCGCTGGCAGCCGCTGCGGCTGGGCCTGGTGGATCTGTACTACTACGACGACGAACAGTTCTGGTTCCACGACGGGCGGCTGCTGCTGCGCGGCAACAACGGCACCGGCAAGTCCAAGGTGCTGGCCCTGACCCTGCCGTTCCTGCTTGATGGTTCCATTCTGCCGCGCCGGGTGGAGCCGGACGCAGACCCGAAGAAGCGCATGGACTGGAACCTCCTGCTCGGGGGAGCGCAACCGAACCCCGAACGCACCGGATACGCGTGGGTAGAGTTCGGCCGCCTGCACGAGGACGGCACCGAACAGTTCTGCACGCTCGGCATCGGGCTGAAGGCCGCCGCCGGCCGCGGAATCGTGAAGACCTGGTACTTCACCACCTCCCGCCGCATCGGCGACCTGCGCCTGATGGACGAACGCCGCGTCGTGCTCACCGCCGAGCGACTGCGTGCCACCCTGGAACAGGACGGCACCGGGCAGGTCCTGACCACACGGGAGAGCTACCGGCGCGCCGTCGACGAGCAGTTGTTCCGCCTCGGCGAGGAGCGCTACGGCGCCCTGATCGACCTGCTCATTCAGCTACGGCAGCCGCAGCTGTCCAAGCGCCCGGACGAGAAGTTGCTCTCGGCCGCGCTGACCGAGGCCCTTGCGCCGTTGGACCAAGCGGTGGTGGCCGACGTCGCCGAATCGTTCCGGTCCCTGGAGGAGGAGCGTTCGGCGATCGAGGACGTGCGCGAGACCCTCGGCGCGGCCGACGCATTCCTGCGGCACTATCGCGCCTATGCGAAGGTCGCCAGCCGCCGGCACACCACGGCCGTGCGCCTGGCCAACTCCGGATATGAGCACGCCGGGCGCGACCTGCGCGAGACCGAGAGCGAACTGGCCGACGCCGAGGAGAAAATCGGCCGGATCGAAGCCGATCAGGGCGGCGCCGAAGAACGCCAGAGCAGCCTGACGGGCAGCGCCCAGGCGTTGCGGGAGAGCCCCGAGATGCGTGATGCCGAACGGCTCGACCAGGCCGAACGCAGCGCCATCGATCTGGAGTCGCGTGCCGGAAAGGCAGCCGAGGAAGCCGACCGGGCGCTCTCCCGCTCCCAGCGCGACGCCGAGGACGCCGCACGAGCCGGCACGCACCACGAGAGGACTGCCGCAGCCTGGGAACGATCGGCCGGGGAGGCTCGCCGGCTCGCGGATGCCGCCGGCCTGGCGGGCGATCACGAGGCGATCGCAGCCGACGACGGCGCAGCCAGGCGCGGGCTGCAGCGTCGCCGGGATCACGTGGCCCACGTGCGCGCCCTGGTCGGCGCCGCCGAGAAAGCCGGCGCTCGTGCCGCCGAGCAACAGCGTCTCCTGGACACGGCCGAGAACGTGGCAGCGGGGCGCGGCGAGGACGTGCAGGCCTGCCGGGAGGGCGTCGCCTCAGCCGTGGAGGACTACCGCGCGGCCATTGCGACCTATCTGCAGCAACTCGCCGCGATCACCGTCGGGCCCGCTGCCGCGGACGTCGTTACGCAATCGCGGGAGTGGGCCGGTGCGATGGAAGGGGATCCACCCGCCCGTTCCGCCGTGGACGCGGCTGTCACGAGAGCGACTCAGGAACTGAGCCGAAGCCGGACGCGGGCCGAATCCCTTGCCGAGCAGCTGAGCCGGCAACGTGAGGATCTACGTGAACGGATCGACGATCTGGAGGCAGGCCACGATGTGGCACCGAGGCCCGCGCCCGGGCGTGACCCGGAGGTGCGGCAGGACGCGCCCGGCGAGCCGCTGTGGCGCCTGACTGACTTCGGCGCTGATGTGCCCGAGGCGGACAGGGCCGGGGTGGAGGCGGCGCTGGAATCCGCCGGCCTGTTGGATGCCTGGGTGTTCCCGGACGGGACCGTTGCCGCCGAGGGGGACGTGGTGCTCAGCTCTGCCAGTGCCGGTGCGTCTGGTTCCGGCGGGCATGTTCGGGCAGGCGAGGCCGCCCTGAGCACGGCGCTCGTGCCGGCCGTGGGACCTGATGCCGGTGTCCCCGAGCCCGTGGTGGCAGGCGTGTTGGAGCAGATCGGGCTGGGGGAGGCGTCCGGTGCGCCGCTGTGGGTCGATGCCGATGGCCGCTGGGGTGCCGGGCCGGCCCGGGGTAGCTGGGCCAAGGAACGGCCCGAATTCATCGGCGCGGGCGCTCGGGAGGCCGCGCGACGTTCCCTGCTGACCCGGCTGCAGCAGGAACTCGCCGCCGTCGAGGAGGACCTCGAGGGTCAACACCGGGCGATCGCGCAGGTCGACGCGCAGCTGCAGCTCGTCGAGACCGAACGGCAGGGGTACCCCCACGGCGTCGAACGTGCCCTGGCGAGCGCCCACGAGCAGGTCAGCGCCGCCGAGAGGGAGCTGGACCGGGCTCGCGCGGATCTGGAGCGGTCCCGTTCGCAGTGGGAGCGTCTCGATGGCGAGGCGCGCACCGCCGTCGAGGAACTGCAGGAGCAAGCCGAGGAACTCGCCCTCGGGGTGACCACGGCCGAGCTGGATGAAGCCGCCGAAGCCCTCACCGCCTACTCGGAGGCACTGCTTGGCCTGCGGCATGCCGACCAGGCCGCCCGCGAGGCCGAAGCCGCGCTCGCAGCAGCTACCGAACGTGCCGCCGAGTCCGCTGCGACGGCTCAGAGCCGGCAGGAGTCTGCCCACACGCTGCGCACCGACGCCGCCACCCACCGGTCCTGGGCGGACGCCCTGCGTGAGACCGTCGGGGCATCGGTGGCGCAATTGCAGGACCGGCTCGCCGCGATCGAAGGTGAACTCACCGGCGTGGCCGAGGAACTCAAACGCCTGGCTCGGCAAGTGATCGAGGCGAACTCTCATCGGGCCACCCTGCAGGAGCGGGTGCGAGTGTTCTCCGCCCGACGCGAGGAGGCCGAGGCCGAGCGGGGCCAGGTGATCGACTCGCTTCGGGGCTTCGCCGCCACGGGGGTGCTGCGGGTCGCGCTGCCCGAACTCGACGTTCCCGATCCGGAATCGGCCCAGGAGTGGACGGTCACCGCCGCACTCGGCCTGTCCCGGACGGCCGAGCAGGAACTGGACGGCGTCGACGAATCCGATCAGTCGTGGAGCCGGGTGCAGCAGCGCACCTCCTCGGCACACACCGAACTGGCCACGCAGATGAGCCGGCACGGTCACACGGCCCTGATGGAGCAGCACGACGACGTCCTGGTCGCCCGGGTGCGCTACCGCAACGAGGAGGTCGACGTCGACCAGCTCGCCGATCGGCTGAGTGAGACCCTGGCAGAACGCGAACGCCTGCTCAGCGCGAGGGAGCGGGAGATCCTGGAGAACCACCTGGTCAACGAGGTGGCGGGTCACCTGCACGAGTTGCTGCTGACGGCACACGGCCACATCGAGTCGATGAATCGGGAGCTGGGCTGGCGTAAGACCTCCACGGGCATGCAGCTGCGGGTCATGTGGCGCGAACGCAGCGATGGCCCGGCCGGGCTCGCCGCAGCGCGCGACCTGATGCTGCGTTCCGATGCCACCTGGACTCCCGAGGACCGTGCCGCCATCGGCACCTTCCTGCAGGAGCGGATCGCCCAGATCCGTCAGGAGGACCCCGCCGGGAGCTGGCACGAGCACTTGGAGCATGCCCTGGACTACCGCCAGTGGCACACCTTCGTCGTCGAACGGCGCCAGAACGGCCAGTGGCGGTCGGCGTCGGGCCCGGCCTCCGGTGGCGAGCGTGTGCTGGCGATGTCCGTGCCGCTGTTCGCGGCCGTCTCCTCGCACTACAACTCGGCGGCGGAGGACGCGCCCCGGCTGATCCTGCTCGATGAGGCCTTCGCCGGTGTGGACGACGACTCCCGGGCCAAGTCGCTCGGCCTGCTGGCCACTTTCGACCTGGACGTGATGATGACCAGCGAGCGGGAGTGGGGTTGCTACCCGGAGGTGCCGGGCCTGGCGATCGCGCAGCTCTCCCGAGTGGAGGGCATCGACGCGGTCGGAGTCAGCCGGTGGCGCTGGGACGGCCATCGGCGCGAGCCCGCCGGCGATATCGACGAATCTGCCCGCGCCGGCCTCGCCGAGTCCGGCGCCGAGCAGTACGAGGGGACGCTGCTGGGATGACGGTGCCCGGGGCAGATCGGGCCGCACTGGAGCGATTGCTCGGCGGGGCGCCGATGGACTGGTTCCGTGAGCGTGTCCGAGGCAGGATCCAGGATCGAATGCGTGCCGGGGAGCCTCCGGTCTCGCCACCCGAAGGCGATGAGCCGCTGAGCGGCATTGCGCTGCTGCGGCAGCCGAGTCCGGCCGAGCGGGAGGCTGCCGTGCGGCTGATCGGCCGGCCCAAGCGTTCCGGGACCGCACTACGCATCGACCTGGGCGACGTCGAAGCGGTGCTGCGCCGCGGGCCGTGGCCCGCAGGACTGGCTGATGCCGTGCAGACGCTGACGGGCCCGGTGATCGACCGTGCCGCCGAGCGGGACCGTGAGGCCGCCGGCTGGGCCGACGCGCAAGCCGGCCTGGTTGCCGTGACGGCCCGGTTTCCCGGCCTGGACCAGTGGTGGGAGTCGTGGTGCGCTGCTGGCGGGCTGAAGCGTGCGGCCAGGGCCGAGGCCAACCGGCTCGGTGTGGAGTCCCTCCCCGAGATCGGGCAACGGCTGGTCGAGCAGGCCGCCCTGGTACTCCGAACCCTTCCCGCCGAGGGCGAGCCGCTGGCTGTGCTGGCTCGTCGGCTGGTGGGAGACGCGCACGGGCTGGACGAGGACCGCCCGCTTGGGCGTCTCGCGGGTACCGTAGTGGGCGCGGCTTTCGCCTCGCGACGCTCGCAGGAAGGCACGCTCTCGGTGCGGGATGCGTGGGCGGCGGCCGGTGTGGTCCGCTCGAGGGTCGCCTCGATGGTTCTGGCGCTCGGCGTGCCCGGCGTTACTGGCTCGCCTGACGCTTCTGCCTCGCCTCGCGTTTCGATCGAGGAAGGGCCGCGGCAGCTGGCTGGCGCGACATCCGCGGCGTTGGAAGCGATGCGCTTGGCCCGTGCGCCGCTGCTGCTCACCCTCGATCAGGTGCGCTCCGGCGGTGTCGCGCCTTTGCCGCCCGGTTCGCGGGTGTATGTGTGTGAGAACCCCACGGTCGTGGAGGTGGTGGCGGCCCGCTGGGCCGAGGGTGATCGTCGGGACGGCGCTCGCCCGGCTGATAGTCCGGACGGTAGCACCCCGGTTCTGGTGTGTACCTGGGGACAGGCGAGCGCTGCCGTCGTGGAACTCCTCGAGATCCTGACCGCCGACGGCGGCGAAAGCTACTATCACGGTGACTTCGACTGGCCCGGCCTGAGGATCGCAGCGGCTCTCCGTGCGCGGGTGCCGTGGCAGCCGTGGCGGTTCTGTGCGGCAGATTACCGAGCTGCCGCTCGCGGCGCTGCCGCGTCCCGCCGGCTCATGGGCGCTTCCGCGGAAGCCCCGTGGGACCCCCACCTGGTGCCGGCGATGCTCGAGAGCGGTATGGCTGTGGAGGAGGAGGCTGTCGTCGACCGGCTGGCTTCGGACGTGCTCGGCCCTTGACTGTTACTCAAGGTCAAACCTCGCTGCCACTTCCTCCCTGCGTGCGGAGCTCGCGGGCGATAACGGCGCCAGGATGCGTGAAAGATGCCTTCCTCCCTGCGCGCGGAGTTCGAGCTGCCGCGCAGCGGGTCGGCGGTGTCGACCTTCCTTCCTCGCCGAGCTTGCCTACCTTCACGTGCAACCGGACACACACGTTCCATACACGTGAAGTGTATACTTCGTGTATGAAGGTTCGCACCAACATCGAGATCGAGGACCTGTACGTCCAGACGATCATGAACCGCTACGGGGTTCGAACAAAAACCGAGGCTGTCGAGTTGGCCCTGCGGCATTTGGCCGGTCAGCCGATGAGCCGAGACGAGGCGCTGGCGATGCGCGGAGCGCACGCAATCGAGGCCGTGCCGGAAGATGCCGCCCCGCGTGGCGCCGCATGATTCTTGCCGACACCTCGGCCTGGGTCGAATTCGACCGAGCCACTGGCAGCGCTGTGGATCAGCGGATGACAGAGTTGATCACCGCTGATGGCGCGCTGGCGGTCACCCAGCCAGTCATGATGGAGGTGCTGGCCGGAGCGCGGACGAAGACGCGCGAGGATCAGCTGCGGCGCCTGTTGTTGCGGTTTGAATTGCTGCACTTCGATGCGGTCACCGACTTCGACGCCGCGGCGCGGATCTACCGCCAGTGTCGGCAGGACGGAATCACCCCGCGCGGGCTGTTGGATTGCATGATCGTCACTGTCGCCTTGCGAGGAGGTGTCGCTGTGCTTTCCCACGATGTCGATATGGAACGGGTAGCCGAGGTGATCGGCCTCAGGCTCGATGAGGCGTCGCTGCGTGCATAACCGCCCCGTACCAGCCCGGTACGGATGTCGATCCGCTCGCGGTGCAGTGTGCGGTGGAAGACCGGATCGCTGAGCAGGCGCAGCAGTTTCCGAGCGCGTTTGCGCGCCCCGGCGCACCCCAGGATTGGGGGGTTCAGCCGTTCTTCGCTCGGTGGGTGCGGGTGGCGTGGCGCCGGTCCCCGTGTGGTCGCATTGGCATCCGTGATGCAGATCACCGTTGCCCCTGACGTTGGTGTCAGGTTCTAGCGTCGCAGCCATGGACATCACAGATCAGACCGCCCTGGTCACCGGAGCAAACCGTGGCTTGGGCCGATACTTCGTTTCCGAACT
>Ga0079226_10001064_pt1 | contig 20811 bp, 16 predicted proteins | sample Poulit2014_FD_76345 | JGI IMG/M metagenome (GOLD analysis project Ga0079226, IMG submission 76345) | Agricultural soil microbial communities from Georgia to study Nitrogen management - Poultry litter 2014 | ecosystem: Environmental > Terrestrial > Soil > Agricultural land | place: USA: Georgia... | reverse complement strand
TTATAGCCTCAACTTGCTCAAAACCTAAGCTTGAGAGGAACATTTTTTTATTCGTTCCTGAGAAAACATCCATATTTTTAAAGTTTTCACTAATCCAAACAAAAGGTTTTAATAATAAGTTATACCCTATTAAGTATACTTTTTGAGTATAGGGATTGTATGTAGCACCAGTTATCATTCCTTCGCTAGCTAAAGTAGTTGGTAATGGGCTTACCGTATAGGTTCCTATGCTTTTGGGAATTGGATATGCTTTTGTCACTCCATTTACCCAGTTTTTTGTAAACAAAATCAGCATATTTTCATCATAAGAAATCAATGCTTCAGCATCCCATTTTGTATTATTAAAATTAGAAGTAAAATCTGTTTGATCGGAATAATTGAAATTTATAATTTCTGCTGTAACCTCAGTGGAATCTAGATAATCACTCTTAGCTATTTTATATATTTTCAAATCGGTTCTAACCCCGCTATTATTACCTATGTCCCCCACGTAAATAAAAGATTCATCGTGAGCCATAGCTTCCCAATCTACATTTTTGGCATTGGTTACTGTAATCGTTCTAGTTACCTTCCCTGTAATTGTGTCTACTTCATATAGTTTATTTCTATGACCAGAATCATTATGACTAATGAGTTTATCATTAAATAAAATAGCACCAGAAGACTCATTCACAACTTTAGGTAAACGAAACTTCTCCTCCACCATCGTTACCTGAGCTAGGACTTGAATTGTTCCCAAAATAAGGGGTATTAATATAATTATTCTCATCATTGTATTGGTGCTATTTTATATACTGGAAGCCTCTATTTTGTGCTTAAAGGAGGGAGTTTGTCTTATCAAAGATAAGGAATTTTACTAGGAATACTTATGTTACAAACAATTCTCAATCAATTAAACGAACGAACTATTGTGCGTAGATAGCATCAATAAATACAATAATATCATATTTGTAAGCCTTTGCTTATCACCTCTCCTTAAAGGTAATCTTTACACACTCCTAGGGTCTGGTTTTAAGGGCATTTTTGCGCAACGGAATACTTCTATCATAGGAAAATCAAAGTCGAGCACTACTTTGCCTTCTATCAAATACAAGCCTTTACCTCGCAAAGGGTTTCGAATTAAGCTTTGAGGGAAGTGAACGGTTTCTATAAAATCGCCATTTACATCCATAAAGGTTCCAAACTTCATGATTTTATAGTTTTTAGCACGCACTGTTTTCCATGTGGCTAAATAAGCTACTACGCGTACTTTTTGATTGGTACGTGACACTAAATTTTGTGCTACTACATTACCACGATAATCAGACTTTGCAAAGTCAAACATACTTCCAGAAACAGGGAATCCTAAGAGCTCTATTTCATCGTATAAATCCTCTAGCAAACTTGTTTCTACTTTTGGTAAATTTATTTCTGCTTGCATACTTTCAAACAATACAGGACCATCGTGTATAGGAGCCTTTCTTGTTTGCAATAGGATATGCGCTTCCCACAAAAGAGTTTTTTTATCCTTTTTTAAAAATCTAAAAGCTCCAGATCGAATCAACAATACTACTTGCTCTAGTCCAGCATGTGTACGCCTATGAAAGCTTTCTAAATTCATATAAGGACCATTAGCTTCTCGTTCTCTTGGAATTCGATCTGCTAATTTACTTTCTAAATGCAATAAGCAATCAAACCCCAAGTAAATCTTCTTTCCTTCGATATGTGTATGGTAAAAGCTGTTGTTTACACAAGGTAAATGCACTTCTCCTCCAGCTTTTTTTGCTTCATTAATGTAGACTTCACGACTATAATAACCTCCATAATTATTTAAAACCGCTACCATAAACTCTAACGGAAAATAGGTTTTAAGATACAAGCTCTGATAGCTTTCTACAGCAAAAGAAGCGCTATGAGCTTTGTTAAAACTATAGCCTGCAAAAGACTCCATTTGTCGCCACACCTCAGCTGTTATTTCTTCTGCATGGCCTTTGGCTCGGCAATTAGCCCAATATTTTTCTTCTATTTCTACCAAATGTTTTTTGCTTCGATATTTTCCGCTCATCATACGGCGCAATACATCGGCGTCAGCTAAATCCAACCCACCAAAATGATGACCAATTTTCATTACATCTTCTTGATATACCATGACCCCATAGGTTTCTTCTAAATGCTCTTTAAAAACAGGATGCAGATATTCTACCTTTTCTGGATTATGATGTCTTTCGATATAGGTATGCATCATTCCAGAAGAAGCCACTCCTGGGCGAATGATAGAGCTAGCCGCTACTAATGTAAGGTAATTATCGCAAGCCAACTTTCGCAACAATTGGCGCATAGCAGGACTTTCGATATAGAAACAACCTATCGTATTGGCTTTCTTTAGTTCCGCAGCTATCTTGGGATCTTCAAAACGTTCATCGCTAGGAGCCGTATCTACTTTTATTCCTCTATTTTGTTGAATAACTTCTCTACAATCTTTAATATGTCCTATACCACGTTGCGAGAGGATGTCAAACTTTTCGAATCCGATATCTTCTGCTACATACATATCGTATTGCACCGTAGGCAAGCCTTTAGGCGGATAATCTAGGGCGGAATAGTAGGTCAATGGTTTCTCCGAAATCAAAACACCCGACGCGTGAATAGTACGTTGGTTTGGAAAATCAACCAATTGCTCATACACGCTTAGAATGTGCTGTGTTATTTTATTTTCATTTAGTTTATGTCCAGGATCTCGAACTAATCTGTCTATTTCTGTTTTCGGCAACCCATAAATTTTCCCTAGCTCTCTAATTATAGAACGATCCTTGAACGTACTTATAGCGCCCATTAGTGCTGTATGCTCATTCTGGTAGCGTTTAAAGATATAATCAAACATCTCGTCGCGATCTTGCCAAGAGAAGTCAATATCGAAGTCCGGCGGATTTCTACGTCTGGAGTTTAAGAACCGTTCAAAGTATAGGTTTAATTTTATCGGACATACATCGGTAATTCCCAAACAGTAGGCCACAATACTATTGGCACCACTTCCCCGCCCTACATAATGAAAATCCCGTCCTCGTGCGTAACGACAGATGTCATCGGTAATCAAAAAATAGCTGGAAAAACTTAAAGAATCAATCACTTCTAATTCGCTCAACAACCGAGTTTTAGCTTTTTCATTCTGCTTTCCATAACGTCTTGCCAATCCATCCATGGCATATTTATATAATAACTCTTTATCGTCGCGTGGATTTCCTGTAAAGGTTTGTTTGTTTTTGGGAGCTTCAAAGTCAAAATTAAAACTACAGGACGCCAATAAACGTTCTGTATTTCTTCGAATTTCTGGATAGGCTTGGAATCCTTGCCACAAATCATCTTTAGAAATAAACACTTCGTCGACTGGTGCATATTGGTTTACTTCTAGCTGAGAGAACAAAATGTTGTTGTCGATGGCCCGTAGCTGTTTATGAAGCAGATGTTCCTTCCTTTTAAAAGATACTGCCTGACAAATTACATAACGCTCGCGTTCTTGTGTCGAATCCATAATAAGTTGATTTCTTTGACTGTAGCGTATGCCAATAAACTCATTCGGCTTAAGGCTGGCTACTGCTCGACTTTTATACGGATAAATCACAAAAACATGTCGCCACTCTGGAGCGACCTCAGGTAAAGACTGTTTAGTTTTATTAGCTTCCGTTAGTAGTTCATTTAGCTCTTTAAATCCTTCTTCATTTTTAGCAATGCCAATATAGAGTAACTCCGAGTCATTACGGAACTCCACCCCTGCCAAGCCATTTATACCTGCTGCTCTACAAGCTTTTATAAAAGGAAGTACGGCAGAGGTGTTGTTAATGTCGGTCAATACCCCTGTGGTATGGCCGTAGTATTGCATTCCCTTTATCAGTTGCTGGATGCTAAGGGTGCCATATCGTAAGCTATGTCGGCTATGTAAATTAAGAAGCATGTTTTTTAGTGCTTATTGGCTTTTAAAGTAGATCCACGCATCACTGCTTGAAATCCATAGCGCTGTCTTATTATATCCAAAGCCCGAGAAAGATGCAATTCGTTTAAAGTATCACTGAACAAATCGGTTTGATAACTTCCTGAAACCAAGTGAGAAATCTTCACACCTATCAAACGGATTAACATGCGTCTGGAATGAAGTCTTTCGAAAAGGAATAAAGCTTTATCTGCAATGGTTTTCTCCGACGAGGTGAATGGTATTTTAGTTTGTCTGGTATGTGTGTCAAAATTGCTATAGCGAATTTTTACGCTCACACAACTGGTCAGCTTTCTATTTTGTCGCAATTCAAAAGCCAATTCGTCGACCATAGCCAACAGCACGCTTCGCAAGAGTTGGATATCTATAGTATCCTGCTCGAAAGTGGTTTCTTTGCTCATGCTTTTTTGTTCTTCAAAAGGCACTACGGGGCTTTTATCTATGCCACTTGCTTTCTTCCAAATATGCACGCCTTTTTCGCCCAAAACCTGACGCATGGCGGTAACTTCCATCTGCTGTAAAGTAGCTATCTGTGCCACTCCCATATTGCGAAGCAAGGTATATATTTTGGTTCCTACGCCAGGGATTTTTCGAATAGATAGAGGCGCAAGAAAAGGTTTTTCCATTCCAAAGTCTACTCTTCTCTCTCCACTGGGTTTAGCTTCTCCTGTTGCAATTTTACTCACCGTTTTATTGGAAGCCAGTCCAAAGGAAATAGGTAGCCCCGTTTCTCTTATAATACGTTGGCGAAGTTCTTGTGCAAGTTGCCAAGTACCAAAAAAGCGCTCCATGCCCGTCATGTCTAAATAATGTTCATCTATAGAGGCTTTTTCCACAATAGGAATCTTCTCTTCTATAATCTCGGTGACCATATTGGAGTACTTGCTATATAAGTCAAAATCCCCATGTACTAAAATTGCTTCCGGACAAAGCTGTCTGGCCAATCGCATAGGCATACCTGAATGCACACCTAACTTCCGAGCTTCGTAACTACAAGAAGCCACTACACTCCGTTGTGAACTCCCACCTATCAACACAGGTTTTTCAAGTAAACTACTATTTAAAAGTCGTTCTACCGAGACAAAAAAGGCATCCAAATCACAATGTACTATAGTAGGTTTCATATCGCATAAAATATTTCTACAAAAATACTACAGTTTATAGCAAAGCTTCTTATATTTGCTGATACAAACTATAGCAATGTCTTATTTAGCAGATAACATACGATACTTAAGAAATGAGTTAAAGCTTTCGCAACAGAAGGTTGCCGACGATTTAATGATCACGCGTGGAAGGTATGCCAAGTACGAAGATGCCGCATCGGAACCACCTTTAGAAATCCTTATGCGTTTATCCCGGTACTACCATGTTAGCATCGACTTATTACTTTCGGTAGATTTACGAAAAACACCATTGAAAGAGATTTTACAACTTTCGGACAACCGAATTGTTTTACCGATTGCCGTAGATAGTGAAGGAGAAAATAAAATAGAAATCATTCCACACAAAGCCAGTATGGGTTATTTAACAGGATATAGCGACCCAGAGTATATAGAAAGTCTACAGAGTATTTCCCTGCCATTCTTAGGTTTTGGCAAGTATCGCGCATTCCCTATGGAAGGTGATTCTATGCCACCACACAAAAACGGTTCGTATATTGTAGGTAGCTATTTAGAAAATATAAGAGGTTTGAAGGTTGGTAAAACTTATGTGTGGATTACCCGAAACGAGGGAATTACCTATAAACGCTTAACTGCTATAGAAAGTGACTACTTAGAGCTTAGCGCCGACAATAAACTATATAAACCTTACCCCTTACCATTACATGATTTACTAGAGGTTTGGGAGTTTGCTTGCAGCATAGCCACAGAAGAGTTTACCAAAGGAGATTTTGACTTGGATAACCAAGTGATTATAGAATTGTTAGCTGATTTAAATGAGGAAGTGAAAAACTTGAAAAAAATGGACAAGTAAAGCCTTAACTTACTTAAGTAACGAAACGATACTGTGAGAAAATATTCCCTATACACGATATTTTTCTTCTGCTTAGTAATTTAAAAAGCTATAATCTGTATTATATACTAATAAAGGTAGTTTAAGCGTCCCCTTAAAGCATGTTTACACTCACTCTATAATCTGTTTTCTAAACATTTACAAGCAAACTATAATCTATAACTCAACCCTACACTTAAGTGGAGTATAGAACCGGAGCTAGTTCTACTCGAATTAGGAATATAATTTCCGGCATAATCGTATTTTTGATTAAAAAGCATACCATAAGATGTGTCTAAATATACATGTAATCGGTTATTATAAATAAGTATTCTAGGCCGTATCCCTACTGTAGTTGCTATCATTTTATTTGAATTAGAACTACTTGACGGACTTCCAAATGCAGCTCCCAAACCAACATATGTCTCTATCTCAAGAATAGAATTATATGGAATATCTAATAAACCATCAAGCATATAAATTCCATGCAATTCGAAACGATGAACTTCTAAATCTCCCTTAGATAAACTCGCAAAGCTATAATATCCACGCACACCTAAAACACCATCTCTTGGGAGAAATCGCAAACCTAGTTCAGCTTTATAGTTATCAAAAATCTTGGTTTTATTATCTGGAGTTATCAATATTGGTATACCTCCTCCCAGCTCTACAGAAAACTTAGAGCTTCCACGACGCCCCATATAACACTGAGCATATGACTCTACGCCTAAAAAAACAATTAACAGAATTAATAAAACAAACTTATTTTTAGACATTTCTCTAAGATTTATTGTAAATGTATAAAAAGAATACAAAGTAATAAACTATATCTCCCCTAAAACAAGACTTTACAGGTAATTCCTATAAACATTAGGTTTTCATCTTTAAAAGCCTCTATGATGAATAGGGATAAATAAGACTATAAACTAAAGGCATATACGTAGACAAAAGTTGTTTTACAATAACTTCTTAAAATTAAATCTTTAAACAATGAAGATATGCTTATAAAATCTATATTATTGTAAATAATAATGTGATTTCGGCATATTTATTGAACTCACATACTACATTTATTTTACCGGATAGTAATACCTATACCATCTATCTATCCGATTTTCAAGATAACCTTTAGATTTGTGTAGGATGGTGACAAATCAAATAAAAACACAGCAATGATAACTATTGCAAAATACAATAAGAATACCTTACCCAATACAAACGAAGAAAAAGAAATCATCCGGTTTTTATTTCAAGAACTAGAACAATATGGCGACCCTGAACATCAAATACAAAAAGCTGCAGACTATGCGCTAGGTAGAGATGGAAAACTTGGTGGTTGGATATTCGTTGCTAAAAAAAACGATAATATTGTGAGTGCCGTGATAATTAACGAAACGGGCATGTCGGAATATATACCTGAAAACATCTTAGTTTATATTGCTACCGATAGGAATCAACGTGGTAAAGGCATAGGCAAAAAAATAATGCAGGAAGTAATTGCTCATACCCAAGGTGATATTGCACTACATGTAGATAAAGAAAATCCTGCAAGAAAACTCTATGAACGCTTAGGTTTTACTACTCCATTTTTAGAAATGCGTTTAACTAAAGAAGCATAATACGCAATCATGGCTTATATAACATTAAACAAACAGAAACTACAGCATAACTACAAAGAACTAGACAAACTTTTTAAAGAGCACAATATTGAATGGGCCGCAGTAGTCAAACTCTTATGTGGTAATGAATTGTTTTTAAAGCAAGTATTAGACCTTGGTATTAAAGAAGTATGCGACTCTAGAATTTCTAACTTAAAAACAGTAAAAGCACTAAGTCCAAACGTACAAACCGTTTATATAAAACCCCCAGCAAAAGAAAATGTACGAGAGGTTTTGGAGTGTGCCGACGTTACTTTTAATACCGAATACGACACTATAAAACTACTCTCCGATACAGCTGTAGAAATGGGCATATCGCACAAGATTTTAATAATGATAGAGCTAGGTGAGTTACGTGAAGGAGTAATGCGAGATGAGTTCATAGACTTTTACCAAAAGGTTTTCGACCTACCCAATATAAATGTCATTGGAATTGGCACGAACCTCACCTGTATGTATGGTGTTTTACCAAGTGAAGACAAACTTCTACAGCTTTGTTTATATAAGCAATTAGTAGAAGCTAAATTCGATCAAGTAATCCCTTATATATCTGGAGGTGCATCGGTAACAATCCCACTGATATATAAAGATTTAATGCCAGATGCAGTAAACCACTTTAGAGTTGGCGAAACCCTGTATATGGGTACCAACGCTTATGAAAATAAGCCATACGACAATATGCATAACGATGTCTTTAAACTCTATGCGCAGATTATAGAGCTAAACGAAAAGCCTTACGTACCTTCTGGTGAAATGGGATACAATTTGAGTGGTGAAAAAATAGAGTTTGATACTACGCAAAGAGGAGAAGTCGGACTAAGAGCTATTGTAGATATCGGTCTACTAGATGTAGAGGATAATCATATAACTTTAGTGGAGAAAGAACAGGAAATTATTGGAGCTAGTTCCGATATGATGGTTATTGATTTAAAGGATAATAAAAAGGATTTACAAGTTGGGGATTTCATTGAGTTTAGAATGGACTATATGGGAATTCTACGCATAATGAACTCCGATTATATCGAGAAGAAACTAGAGATGCATAAATAACTTAGTAAGCTGTAGTCGAAGATAGATTACATTATTAAGCTTTGATTCCATCAAAATCCAAACAATTAGGATTAGTTTTGCTCGATATTTATTACGATTCAGCCCAGAATAGCGTTGTTTAGTATACTAAACAGCGAATTAAATAATTTATATATGATACAGTTCTTTTCTGATTTATATTGGAAGTTTCAAGGATGGAAAATCGTTGGAACCTATCCCTCTGAATTGAAGAAAATGATGATAGTTATAGCTCCCCACACTTCTTGGGTAGATATATTAATTGGTTTTGCTGCACGTAAGAGATTAAAAATAAACCATGCCAAGTTTCTTGGAAAAAAAGAAATATTCGAAGGGTTCTTTGGAAAATGGTTGCTAAAGCTAGGTGGCGTTCCTGTAGACAGACATGCAAAGTTAGGTGCTGTTGAGCAAGTAGTTCAATATTATAACAACAATGAAGAGTTTATTATCGGTATGTCGCCCGAAGGAACTAGAAAACGAATAGACAAGTTAAAAACTGGATTCTACTACATGGCTAAAAACGCCAATGTCCCTATTTTGTTATTAGGTTTTGACTTTAAAAACAAAGAGGTGCTAATAGCCGAACCTTTCTACGCCACGGATAATGAGGAAGAAGATTTCAATAAAATAATTGCTTTTTTCTCTACTATAGAAGGGTATAATCCTGAAAAGGATATGCGGCATTTAGCTAAAAAATCTTGATTTTGTTTTCCTTTAATAAAGTCTTAATACTTAATTCTTAATCGATTGTAAATAAAATGCATTAACCAAGCAGGGCCGATAAGCAAGAATTGAATATCCTTTAAAAACGAAGGCTTCTTCCCCTCTACTTTATGTCCATAAAACTGTCCTATCCAAGCCAAGGCAAAAACTACCAAGGCGATCGCCCATAATGGATAGGTTGAAGCTTGTACTAATACATCGGATATATACAAGCAACCACTAATAAATATGAGCATTCCGACGCTAATAGGAACAGATAAAGACAAATAATATACCAACACTGGAATCATGGCAAACACCGCCCAATTAGAATAAAATTTATTACCTAATAATTCTATCAAACCCGAATTCGGTACGGAATATAACAAGGCAACAATAGCCCAAAAAATTAAAGGAACGCATATCCAATGAATTGCTTTATTGATTCGGTTTTGATGACTTTCGCTATACTCATCAAGTAGAGATTGGAGTTTTGCACTCATAGTATAAAAGATATTTTAAACCTTTATAAATATAGCTAATCAAGCTGAAGATTGCATTTAAATTATATATATTCATAAATATGTTTTATTTAATTACTTAAAACAATTCCCTAACTAACTTAGGTGTATACACTCCTAAGCTAACCCCACGTGCAATCACATATATAATAAAAGATACCCATAGACCTATATTTCCGTAATACTTCGTTAAGAGTGTACCTACGCCAATTAATACCAAGAGAGAAATTATAGATGTGTTTCGCATTTCCTTACTTCTTGTAGCACCTATAAAAACTCCGTCTAGTTGAAAAGCAACAAAAGACACTACGATATATATACCTGCATAAATAGCATGTTGTTCTGCTATAGCTTGTACTTGAGCGTCTTTAGAAATTAGACTGATAACCGAAGGTGCGAATAGCATTATTCCACTACCAAGAATTAATGCCGTTATCCCAGCGATTTGCGTAGAATCTTTTATTTGTTTTATGAAACCTTGTTTATCTTTCGCTCCGATTGCCTTTCCAGACAGCATTTCCGAAACATGAGCAAAACCGTCTAGGAAAAATGCCGACATGGAAACAAACTGCAATAGCACATGGTTTGCTGCAAGCGTAGTGTCACCAAAAATAGCACCTTGATTTGCAAACCAAGCAAACCCGCTAAGCAACGCAAAAGTACGAATCATGATATCGGCATTTACTTTAAAAATAGCAATAATCTTCGTACGATTTATTATCCTATTCCAAAGCTGCTTTAAGCGTTGCCATGGACGCTGCAACTTTAGGTTTTTAGTCAATAAATACCAGGCAAATAACAAAGCTATCCATTCCGCTATCAGTGTACCAAAAGCAATACCTTTTATACCCATATCTAAACCAACTACAAATAGCAGGTTTAGCAAAATATTCAATCCATTTAGAACTAATTGTACCCAGAGCAACAGTTTAGTCCATCCCAACCCAATTAAAGCACCAAGAAGTGCATAGGTAATCAGGGTAGCTGGTGCACCCCAAATTCGAATATAAAAATAATCTTTTACCAATCCCTTCACCTCTTCGCTAGCACTCATCAACCAAACGGCAAAATTTCCTATAAAGTACTGTAATAATATAAGCAACATACCTATTCCAAGTCCTAAAAGAACCACTCTATATAACACGGCCAATACCTCTTCCCTATCGTTGGCTCCATAGGCTTGTGAGATAAACCCTGTTGTACCCATTCGGAGAAAACCAAACCCCCAATACACAAAACTAAAAACCAAAGTAGCTAAGGCTACAGCACCTAAATCGGCTGCTACTCCTGTTTGCCCGATTGCAGTAGTGTCTACCAACCCTAATAATGGCGCGGAAGCATTTGCCAAGATTATAGGGAATGCTAATCGTAAAATCTTTTTATGATTTTTTAATCGGTGCATATAAGAGGAAAAATATGTTGGCAAAAATACAGCTATTTAAAAGCATAAAAAAATGGACGAGTAAAACATAGACGATAAACGCTTAGTTCTAGTTTAACACCTGAAATTTAGTAACATCAAATAGCTTGGAGTCAAAAACCTATGCACAACCTTTTATTTTTGCTACTTTTGGGACAATTTAATTTTTAACAGAATTATGAGAGCATTAAGACAGAACCTCTTGGTTAAAGTTATTCTAGCAATAATCCTAGGAGTAGCTTTAGGCAATGTGCTTCCAAAGTTTATACTACGAATTATAGCCACGTTTCATGGATTATTTAGTGAGCTTTTATCTTTTATAATTCCACTTATTATTTTAGGTCTTATTGTTCCTTCTATCGCAAAACTAGGAAATACTGCAGGGAAATTGTTATTAACCACCATTGGAATAGCCTATAGCTCCACTCTAATATCTGGATTTGGCACCTACTTTTTAAGCATGCAAATTTTCCCAAAAATACTTGAAAATCAAACATCTACATTTGCTAACCTAGATGATTCGGTTAGTATAGAACCCTATTTTACTTTAGACTTTCCACCATTATTTGGTGTCATGTCAGCTTTAATCTTTGCATTTCTACTAGGAATGGCACTATCAAAAATTCCAAACACGACTTTAGAAAAAGTAGCAGTGGATTTTGAGCGTGTAATTGTTTATTTAATAGAGAAGCTAATCATTCCCCTTTTACCCTACTTCATCTTCAGTATTTTTATCGATATGACTTACTCTGGCCAAGTAGGTAGTATACTTTCGGTATTCTTAAAAATTATAGGAATTATTTTTGCTATGCATATTGGATTGTTGCTTTTCCAATATATTATTGCAGGAACGCTTACTAAGCAAAATCCATTTCGACTGCTTTATGGCATGTTGCCAGCATATTTTACAGCATTAGGAACGCAATCTTCAGCAGCCACCATTCCCGTTACTCTTCGTGAGGTGAAGAAATTAAATGTTCAAGAACACATAGCCAACTTTACTATTCCCCTTTGTGCTACAATGCACTTAGCAGGGAGTATTTTAAAGATTGTAGCTTGTGTAATAGCTATTATGTTGATAAACGGTTATGAAATAGAGTTTCTTACTATGGCAGGTTTTATTTTCATGTTGGGAATAGCTATGGTAGCTGCACCAGGTGTACCTGGTGGAGCAATTATGGCTGCTATTGGCATTATTGCTGGAATGTTAGGCTTTGGCACAGAAGACCAAGCTTTAATGATAGCCTTATATATAGCTATGGATAGTTTTGGAACTGCTTGTAACGTAACTGGTGATGGAGCATTGACCATTATTATAGATAGGATTTTCCGAAAATCTAAATCCTTGGATTCGGTTCAAGTAGACTTATAATTTTCACTGCACAAATTTTATTATGAAAGAATTTACCAAAAAAATAGAACTACCAAAACGTGTATTAACTATTGCCGGTTCGGCTTCTGGCGGAAGTGCAGGTATTCAAGCTGATTTAAAAACCTTTCATGAAATAGGAGTTTATGGTATGAGTGTTATTACCGCTATTGTAGGACGTCATCCAGAAACCGGAACAAATGTTCATCCCAACACAATTACTTCTATTGAAGCTCAATTTGCTACCGTGCTAGAACAAACGGGAATAGATAGTCTAAAAACAGGAATGTTATTCTCCAAAGAAATTATTCAGACTGTGGCGGACTTATTAAAAGAAGTACAGAATACTGCAATCGTAGTTGATCCAGTAATGGTAGGAAAGCACAATTCGATTTTACTTAGAGAAGATGCCATGGATGCGCTTGTAAACATGATTGTTCCACAGGCCACTATCATCACCCCAAACATGGAGGAAGCTTCTATACTTTTAAATAACAGACCAATTAAAACATTAGACGACTGTAAGCAAGCCGCGATAGATTTGCATCGAGACGGACAGAAGCAAGTGCTGGTAAAAGGTGGACGATTAAAAGGACCAGCAGTTGATATTTTGTATGACGGTAATACTATGTATTGTTTAGAAGCTCCTCGAATACCAACGCAAAACACCAGTGGGGCTGGCTGTAGCTATTCGGCAGCTATCACAGCATATACAGCAAAAGGTCTTTCTATATTTGAGGCAGTAAAAGCGGCAAAACAGTTCATCACTACAGCGATTGCATATAGCTACTCGTTTACAGATAAACCTGGCCCAGTTAACCAATTAGCAAATAGATATGAAAAGACTATTTATGAAGTTACTACGTACACAGACTAATAGGCAAGTAACTAAAAAAAGCTTCAAACTATATTAAAATATTAGCTTGAAGCTTTTTTATATCATTCCTCTACTTTGTGATAATATTAAATACTTCGACTAGGGGATTCTAGTTGATTTTCTGTTTTGGCTATAACCATCGCAGCTGTAGCATCACCATTAATATTAATTATAGTCCTACACATATCCAAAGGTCTATCGATAGCAAAAATCAATGCTAATCCGGCTTCTGGAATACCTGCCTGTGCCAACACAATTACTAACATAACCATTCCTGCACCAGGTACTGCAGCACTACCAATAGAGGCTAACGTAGCAGTGGCTACAATTCCTAATTGAGTGGTTAAGGATAAGTCCATTCCAAAGGCCTGAGCTATAAACACGGCAGCAACTGCTTGGTAAAGACTAGTTCCATCCATATTTATCGTCGCGCCTATAGGAATTACAAAGCTAGATACTTCTCTTCTAACTCCAAGATATTCCTCTACTCTTTCCATTGTTACTGGGAGAGTAGCTGCACTGGAACTTGTTGAAAATCCTAATAAATGGGCTGGTGCCATAGCTCTCATAAAATATATAGGGCTTCTTCTTGTGAATAGCCACACCAATAAAACTTGAAATACAATAAGAAGAAAAAGTCCTAACAAAACATTAAATGCATAAACACCCAAGGCTATAAACAAATCGGAACTCGGCGCTTCACTTACTAAACCTGCTAAGAGAGCGAACACACCAATAGGTGCCGCCATCATTATGATATCTACCATTTTTAATATCACCTCGTTAAATCCATCAAAGAATGATTTTACAGGCGCCGCAACATCGGGCGGAATAAGAATAAGTGCTACACCAAAGAATATAGAGAAGAAAATTACTTGCAACATATTGCTGTTTTCCGAAGCAGCACTAAATATATTTTCTGGAACTACATCTTCTAAGGCCTGAAGAGGACCTGCCTCGCGCTGTCGTTGTGCATCTTCTTTTTTTGCTTCAGCTTCGCCAGCATAACTGCTCAATAGCTCTATACGGGTTTCTTCCGAAATAGATTTTCCTGGTTTAATAATATTTACTGTTATTAGGCCAATTGACACAGCTACAATTGTCGTGAAAATATAAAATCCAATGGTTTTAAAACCCATTTTGGATAGTTTGGATATGTCTTTTAAATCGGAAACCCCTTTTACTAAAGAACCTAGAATTAGAGGAACTGCAATAAGCTTTAAAGAATTAATAAAAATGTTTCCAAATGGTTTTATCCAGTTTGCAACGAAAGTAGCTCCCCAGGTAAAATTATTTAAAACCAAGGCTAAAGCGACTCCTAAAACCATCCCTAAAACAATTTGCCAATGCAGCGCAAGCTTCCTCATAAACTAAAAACATCTTTAAAATTCACATCGTCGACGAAAATAAAGGAATTCTTTGTAATTATCCTATTTTCTACGTCTTATTATTGGGTTTTGAATCCAATTTGCACTTGTTTTATACCCTATCGACTCTAGCTTGTAAGTAAAAGTCTGCTAAAACAATTGCAGCCATTGCTTCTACAATAGGAACGGCTCTAGGTACCACACAAGGGTCATGACGACCACGTCCTTGTTTTGTTAGTACCTTGCCATCTTTATGAAGCAATTCCTGTTTTTGCATTAAAGTAGCTACTGGTTTAAAAGCTATATCAAAGTAAATATCCTCCCCATTGCTAATCCCACCTTGAATTCCACCACTATTGTTTGTCTCTGTAGTAAAGTCCGAACGGAAAGTATCGTTATGTTGACTCCCAAGCATTTTTGTTCCAGAAAATCCACTGCCATATTCAAAACCTTTTACTGCATTTATAGAAAGCATTGCCATTCCTAGTTTTGCATGAAGCTTATCGAAAACCGGTGCTCCCCAACCTGCTGGGACTCCCCGAATCACACAGGTCACTACACCACCTACCGTATCGCCTTCTTTTCTAACAGAACGGATATAATCCTCCATTTCTTTAGCTTTTTCAACATCCGGACAACGGACTGGGTTGGTTTCGGTTAAACTAAGGTCTAGTTCTTTATAATGCTTTTCTAACTGAATATTTCCAACAGATGAGACATAAGCTTTGATAGAAACACCTGTTAATAGTTGCTTGGCCATTGCTCCGGCCACTACACGAGCTGCAGTTTCTCGGGCAGAAGATCTTCCTCCACCACGATAGTCCCTAACGCCGTATTTAGCATCGTAAGTATAATCAGCATGCGAAGGTCGATACGTATCTTTTAAATGGCTGTAATCTTTAGATTTTGCATTCGTATTAGCTATAGTAAAAGCAATCGGAGTACCTGTGGTAACTCCATTAAATATTCCTGATAAAAACTCTACCTTATCCTCTTCTTTTCGCTGCGTTACAATAGCCGATTGTCCAGGTTTACGGCGTTGCATTTCGCGTTCTATTTTTTCAAAATCTAATTTTAACCCTGCTGGAAAACCATCTATTATACCACCGATTGCTACACCATGAGATTCTCCATAGGTGGTTAATCGAAATAAATGTCCAAAAGTATTTCCTGCCATATCTTCTTTTTCTAAAATGAATAGTAAACTATCATTAAAATAGTTTACATCTGTTATTTTATTTTTGCAATTTACAATATTTCACCGTAAGGCTTCTTTTAAAATACTTACTGGGTGCTTTGCTTGTCTATTGGTTGTATGATTTATTTGTTGCCTACAACTAATCCCATTAGCAGCAATTAGCACATCTTGTTTTGCTTTTCTAACCGATGGCGCAAGATGTAGCTCAGCTATTTTGATGCTTAAGCCATACTTATCTTCTTCATAGCCAAAACTCCCAGCCATACCACAACATCCTGTGGGTAGAATTGTTGGTCTATATCTTAGGGGTAAGTTAAGTATATCAAAAGTATCTTTTTGACTTCCAATTGCCTTATGATGACAATGCACATGTATTTTTATCTCTTTCTCCACCTTAGTAAAAGAATCGGCAACAATATTTTTATTACGAACTTCTAAAGCCAAAAAACCATCAATTATATAGGTTTTATCAGCTACCACTTTAGCTAGCTCTTTATCTTTTGCTAAACGTAAATACTCATCCTTAAATGATAATATAGCCGATGGCTCGATGCCTACCAGTACCGAATTTTCTGTCAATAAAGGCGCTATCTTTTGTAAATTGAAATCGATTTCCTTTTGTGCTTGATCTAAGAATCCTTTGGATAAAAAACTACGTCCACTATCCAATCCTTTTAAGATGGTTACCCTATAGCCAAGTTTACGAAGTAGTATTACAGCATCTTCGGCTATTTTTCCGTCCATATAGTTGCAAAACTCATCTACAAATAAAACAACTTCTGTTTTTTGGTGCACTTTATACTGGGCTAATTTTTTAAAATTAGGCTTTTCTATTTTAGGTAAACTTCGTTCTGGTGCTATTTTACCAATATATTTTATCCAATTAGAAGTAGGTTCAAAATTAAACATCCAGTTAGCTATCTTAGGAAAAACACTTGCCATTCGCATCATCGCTATGTTGTATGCAAACATCCAATGTGATAAACTAGTGCCATGCTCTTTTTTATACTGATAGAGAAATTCGGTTTTGGCTGTTGCAATATCCACATTACTCGGACACTCGCTCTGGCAAGCCTTGCAGGATAAGCACAAAGACATGGCTTCTTTTAAATCGTTGGAGTCAAATTTATTTTTCGCTTTATTATTTGTAAGCACTTCACGTAATACGTTCGCTCTACCTCTTGTAGTATGTAATTCCTCTTTTGTCGCTTGATAACTAGGACACATAGCCCCTTTAGAAAGATGTGTTTTTCTACAGTCTCCGCTACCATTACAATTTTCACTCAATCGTAATATTCCATGATTATCGGTAAAGTCCATTTTAGTAACAATAGTAGGCTCTACCCTATCTGCCTCATAACGTAGATTGGCATCTATAGGCCAAGAATCGATAATCTTTCCTGGATTAAAAATTCCATCTGGATCAAAGGTTACTTTCAATTTTTTTAGCAACTGGTAATTTTCGTCTCCTATCATTAATGGTAAAAAGCTACTGCGCACTATGCCATCCCCATGCTCCCCTGAAAAAGAGCCACGATACTTTTTAGTAAGCTTTGCAATAGCTTCCGTAATAGACTTAAAGTCCTTAATATCCTCTGTCTTCTTTAAATTCAGCATAGGGCGAATATGTAACTCCCCTGCTCCAGCATGTGCATAATAAACGCCCTTTTGTCCGAAGGACTGCATTATTTTTTGAAATTCAGATATAAACTCGGATAATACGTCAAGCGACACAGCTGTATCTTCTACACAAGCAACCGCTTTTGTATCCCCAACAATATTTCCTAGAAGGCCTAATCCCGCTTTCCTTAAATCCAGTGCCTTAGTTACATCAGTACCAAATAGAGTAGCAACATAAGAGCTTTGACCTGATGCTATCAAACTATTTTCAACTTCTGCCACTTTCTTTTTCAAGTCATCGTCAGTGTCAGCTCGAACCTCCAACATTAAAATGGCTTGTGGATCATCTTTTATAAAAAACCTGTGGGATTTATAATAAGCATTGGCGGCCGTTCGGTCTAAAATTGGCTTATCGAGCATTTCGCAAGTAAACAAATCATGTTGCATTGCTACAGCAACATCCGATAAGCAAGAGGAATAGTCGTCGTATTGGGGTACAATCAATCCCATTTTCTTAGGAGGCAATTCATCTAAACTTAAAGTAACTTCGGTTATTATACCAAGTGTGCCTTCACTTCCAGTTAAAAGCTTTGCAATATTAAAACCATGATTAGATTCAGAATCATATACGGTGCTCGATGCTAGAATATCTAATGCATAGCCAGTATTTCGTCGATGTATGCTAGGGTCTGGAAACTCTTTAAACAGCTTTTCTCTAATGGATATTTGTTGGAGGTTTTCGTGAATAAACTTATAAATTTTTCCTTCTAGTGTAGGCTGAGCCATTTTAACTTTTATATCGGCAAAATCTTTCTCAGAAAAGTTTACCACATCACCAGAGCTCAATATAGTACGCAATGTTATAACCTTGTCACGTGTAACTCCATATTGAATAGAAGTGGTCCCACTAGAATTATTCCCTAACATTCCCCCTATCATACACCTATTGGAAGTAGAAGTGTTCGGACCAAAATACAATCCAAAGGGTTCTAAAAATAAATTCAATTCGTCACGAATAACTCCTGGTTGCACACGAACTGTTCTTGCTTTCTCATCCAATTCCAAAATGCCAGTCATGTGCTTAGACACATCTAATATAATACCTTTCCCCACACACTGACCAGCAAGGGAAGTACCAGCTGCACGAGGAATTATTCCTGTTTTGTGCTGCATAGCAAAAGTAATTACATGCTGAATATCTTCTTCGTGTTTAGGGAAAATAACCGCTTCTGGCAAAGCGCGATACACAGAAGCATCGGTGGCATATAGCTTTTTATAAAGCGAGCTCGTATACACCTCTCCCTCTAACGTGTTTATAAGTGTCTGATACTTTTTAACTTGCATATACTCAGCTTAATTTTCCCATTTTATATGGGAAAGGTAATGTTTTTTTATCTTATTTTTTTCAAAACATTTAATTACTAGCAATCAAGCTTAATAACCTATTAACACTATATACCATTATGTTGACCTACATTTGACAATTAATATAAACATTAACCAAACAATGATGAAAAAATTACTTTTACTAAGTTTATTTGCCCTAGGCTTCACTTTTAGTTCTCAAGCGCAAGAAATAGCTCGTAATGCTATTGGATTGCGTTTAGGTGATAATAAAGGGTTTGGAACCGAGATTAACTATCAACATGGCTTAAAAGAAAACAAACGTTTAGAGTTTGGTTTAAGCTGGCATTCAGGTTCTAAAACGAATGCTTATAAACTTACAGGGCTACACCAATGGGTATGGCACCTAGAAGATGGATTTAACTGGTACGCAGGAGTTGGTGGTGGACTAGGTAGTATTCAATTTGATAAAAAACACGACTACTATCATACATCTAAATCTGATACATTTGTTTTTGTTGCTGGAGATATTGGTATAGAATATAATTTTAATATTCCTTTACTCCTATCTTTGGACTTCCGTCCAGAAATCGGTTTCGGTGATTATCGAGACGATTTAAATTTTGATATTGCTTTAGGAATAAGGTATCAGTTCTAAACGAATATAAATTATAGTAACACAGCCGATATTTTTATAATTAGAAATATCGGCTTTTTACTTTCATGAAGCCTAAATCCCTCACACAAAGTAAATCATCTATTCTCATGAAGCTGTCTGTATATGTTAAAAGTATTGCCAAAATAACGTAGAGCCAACCAAACCAATTCTTAAATTTTAACTAATTACATAGCTAGCGCTACCGTATTCATTGTATAAATTATCAAGATTAAAGCTCATTCTAAATTGTGAAACAATTCCTATAGGAACGAGATAATTTATTAATAATTATACAAAACAACGTTGTTGAATTCCCTTATAAAAACATTGCTATTAGTTATAATATAAGGCGACTGTAGGGATTAATGCAAGAAATAGAATTAGCACTACTTAACGATTAATGCAAAATACATAGAGCCTATGTACAAATACATAGAGGCTATGTAATAATACATGAGGGTTATGTAATAATACATGAGGGTTATGTAATAATACATGAGGGCTATGTAATAATACATAGAGGACTATGTAATAATACATGAGGGTTAAGTACAAATACATAGAGCCTATGTAATAATACATGAGAGCTATGTAATAATACATGAAGGCTATGTAATAATACATGAGAGCTATGTAATAATACATAGAGGCTATGTAATAATACATGAGGGCTATGTAATAATACATGAGGGCTATGTAATAATACATAGAGGCTATGTAATAATACATAGAGGACTATGTAATAATACATGAGGACTATGTAATAATACATGAGGACTATGTAATAATACATAAGGGCTATGTAATAATACATAAGGGCTATGTAATAATACATAAGGGCTATGTAATAATACATAAGGGCTATGTAATAATACATGAAGGCTATGTAATTATACATGAGGGCTATGTATTATGACATAGAGGCTATATATTTAGACATAGAGAATGTATATTTTGGGAGTATCCCATTAAGTGTGTAAGTTAAGATTTAGGGGGTAAAGTTTTAAAACTTTACCCCCCTATGTTTTTAATAACTATTAATTTATACACATT
>Ga0079226_10001063_pt1 | contig 20822 bp, 22 predicted proteins | sample Poulit2014_FD_76345 | JGI IMG/M metagenome (GOLD analysis project Ga0079226, IMG submission 76345) | Agricultural soil microbial communities from Georgia to study Nitrogen management - Poultry litter 2014 | ecosystem: Environmental > Terrestrial > Soil > Agricultural land | place: USA: Georgia... | reverse complement strand
GCAAACACTTCGACAGGTCTCTTTTTTATTGTATTGTGTACTTGATAATTGCCTTTTCGCTCAAGCCAGGCCAAACACTGCGCATTCCACGTCTCCAACTGATGAAAGACACGATTCTTGGCAAAATTCCCTTTAATGAACTTGACCACATTCTCAATCTTTCCCTTCGATTCGGGATCTGCAGCGCGACACAGATAGATACGGAAACCTCTTTGCTGCCTGTATGACTGGAATGCTTCCGTATAGACAATGTCCCCGCCATTTTCGCTGACTGTCATGAGTTTATCCTGATCATAGACAATTTCTTCTGTCATGCCGCCAAAATATTCGAACGCTTTCTCATGAGACCGCAGAACATCCTGGGTCGTAAACGGCTGTGCCTGCCACTCGGCATATTTAAAACGGGAGTGGGAAAGGACAAAAGCGATGACATATAATTTGGTTGTTTTCCCTTCAGGAGTCCTTACTTTCTGCTCTCCGAAATCGACTTGTATCTGTTGCCCTTTCGGCAATTCCTCGACAGCTTCGTACCGCCTGAAAGTGAGTGATTTTGGAATATGATATTTTTCCCGTAGTTCCTTTACATAGGTTCGGACCGTGCTCTCTCCGACTGTATTAAATTCACAGTATTCTTCCAGCTAATCTGAAATTTGGGAAGCTGTTAAATCAGGATGTTCCTTCAGCCAATTTAGAATCTTATCCTCATAGGGATCCAGTTTGCGTTTTCTTGTTTTCAACACGTCCACCCACCTACACGCCTCTTCATAATCCATTTCCAGATATTCATAGACCGTTGTTCTCGACAGGTTATATTTTCTTGCGATGGCGGATATACTAAATCCCTGCTTTTTCAATTGATGCACATCTACAATCACTTCTAACTTCGACACCTTTCTGTTCCTCCAATACACCAGTTATTCTATACTTTCTTAGTGTAACGGATGGGATTATGTATTTGGGAAAAGTGTTCAATTCCATCGAGCAAGAACTGTCCAGTTTAGTTTAGCAGTCACACGGTCCCGAGATGTACCCAATAATATGGGGAGTTTTTATTTATATTAGATTATCACAATCCCCAAATACTGCCCTTTTCAGATTGTGATGAGAGGGTTAATTTAACTAAAAATTCTGATATATAATAGGGTTGTGCACAAATAGGGGGCAGTATAAATGAGTGAAAAGTATAAGGAAATCGTACGGTACTTATTAAACGTTAATCACGAAAAAATCGAAAGTCTGACTCGTAGATTTGACATTGCTAGTGAAGAAGTAGCTAATCTCGCTAACGATATTAATGAGCACTTAAGAAAAAAAGTAGTCATAAACAACGGAGAAATGGTCTATATTGCTACAGAATTTACATCAATGATTGCTGAATATTACCAAATTCCCATTGATGAGCTTACTCCTATTTATAAGCCTGAGGTCAGGAGGGATATTGCTTTCTTGAAAATCGCTTTAAACGATGAATACCTTTCATTGGATAATGTATCAGAACATTGTTTGGCAAGTAAAAATACTTTGATGAACGACATCAAAGTAATAAATAGGTATATTTATGAGAATGATATATTCATTGAATATCAAAGGAAGTATGGATATTTGTTAAAAGGCCAGGAACTTAACATTAGAGCTGAAATCATGAATGTTGTAGATCGGATGTTTCAATATCCCAATGGAAGAAGCCTTTTAGAAGAGAAAGTAATCATGGTAAAAGGTGAATATTTCCTGCTTACTGAACGGATTAGAAAATTGGAGAGTAAACTAGATATTACACTAAGCGATGAATATTTAAACAAATTGCCTTACATTATTTTAATCATGATCAAACGCTCTGAAATTACTGACAAAGAATGGGATTTATCTATAAAATTTCAGGATTTAAGTAATACTAAAGAGTTTAAAGAGATCCAGGGTTTGTTCTGGGGATACCCTGAACTAAGCAAACGTGATCTAACTTATCTGGCATTGGTGTTTCTTGGAGCAAACAGAGTTGACTTAAAGACAGAATCGGATGTTAAAAGTGAGATTAAAATTGAGGAATTCGTAGATTTTATTACTATGAAGCTGGAGGAAAAGCTAGCTTTTAATTTTAAGAATAATCAATTCAAATCTAAATTGACTCAGCATCTTATTCCAGCACTTGTCCGTAAGAATCTCAAACTGACTATCGAGAATCCAGTCACGGATGATTTCATTCAAAGGTACTACCCTGTGTATGAAGTAGTAAAGGAAATCATAGATGGTTATAAAAATATTGGTTTAGATAAAGCGGAGATAGTTTATCTTGCAATGATTGTGCTCGGTCATATGTACTATATAAATAATGAAGAATACAGAAATAATAAAGAATTAAAAGCAGTGGTTGTCTGCCATAGCGGGCATTCAATTTCCGAACTGATGAAAGTTCAACTGAAAGATATGTTTCCTGATGTCAATTATGTTGGGACCTGTAGCATGAGACAATTTTATGAAGCAAGTCTAAATGTAGATATTGTATTTAGCACCATACCATTAAACACCAATAAAAAAGTTTTCATTATGGAAAACATTTTTTCCGATAAAGGTAGGGAAGAGTTCAAAAAAAAGGTTGAGTCATACTTTGAACTTGATCCAAATATAAAAACTAGGCAGTTGATGAATTTTCTGAAGGATGTAATACCTGAAGAGAATTATGAAGAGATACAGGATAAAGCGCACACGTTTTTTGAAACAGAGGAAGAAGAGTTTAATAACTCATTGGGACTGTTGGAAGAACATCAAATTAAATTCGTCAGGGATAAAGGCATATTCCAAATGGCTGCAAAGGGGTTAAATCTTCTTAAAAACCGTGGTTCAATAAATCAGAACTATTTTGATAGTACCATGGATATCTTCGAAGAAAAATATCAAACAATGATAATTGGGCCGAACATATATTTACCTCATGCTCCAGTTGAAGAAGGGGCAATCAGAGAAGATTATCAATTATTGATTAACCCGTCATTGGAAAAATGTGTATTATGTATATCACCGGAAAGTAACAATGCACACGTAAAAAAATTGTTGGAGCTAAATGGACTTTTCACAGACGATTTATTTATGAAGAGATTATATAAATCAAATGAAAAAGACTTGGTCAAACTTATAGAAGGGAGTTACGAATGTGGGATATGGTAGTTTGTTTAGCGAAGAATTAATTACTCTGGATGCTTCTTATAGTTCCCAGGAAGATCTATTCAGAAGTGCTGCAAAGCATCTTGTAGACCTTGGATACATCGAAGAAACCTATCTAAATGCTTTAATGACAAGGGAAAAAGAATTCCCTACAGGGTTGGAAACTCAATATTGTAATATAGCAATTCCACATACAGATGCTCCTCATATTAAACATCCATTCATTTATCTTGTGAGGCTGAATGAGAATCTGCAATTCAAAAATATGGGTGATACGGAGTCAGAGGTAGCAGTAAAGATTGTTATGTTTTTAGGAATAAAAAATCCTAAAAAACAAATATCATTACTGTCAGATCTGATGGAAAAATTCCAGGAAGAAAAAATTTCAAGAATAATTCTAAATGGTCATGATGCAAAAGAACTTGAAACAAATTTAAAAGAAATATTTTAAGGAGGATAACTATGAAAAATGTAATCGTAGCATGTGGAAGTGGTGTAGCAACTAGTCAAACTGTAGCTTCAAAAGTTAAAAGAATCCTTGATGAGAATAATGTGAGAGCGAATGTGGAAGCAGTCGATATCAAATCACTGGACAGTTATATCCGATCAGCAGATGTATATGTTTCTATAACAAAAAGCAACAAAGAATATGAAATACCAACTTTAAACGGGATAGCTTTCCTTACTGGTATGGGACTTGAAGAAGAAAAACAGAAATTGATTGATGCTCTAAAATAAATACTTTTCAGAAAGGAAAATTATATGGAAGTATTACAAAATGCAGTTCAATATGTACTGGACATGGGAGCCTCGGTATTTGTACCGATCATAATGCTTGTGATAGGTCTTATAGCAAGGATGAAATTCAAAGATGCTTTGAGTGCTGCCATTATCTTTGGTGTTGCATTTTCAGGTATGACTTTAGTAGTAGATTACATGCTTTCAGCCGTCAGTCCTGCAGCACAGACTTTTGCAGAAAATACAGGTATAAACTTAACATCAGTCGATGGCGGTTGGACAACAGCAGCGGCAATCACATGGTCATGGCCATTTGCCTTCTTAATGTTTCCAATCTTAGTCATTATAAACATCACCATGTTGGCGTTCAAGTGGACAAAAACACTAAATGTTGATGTATGGAATGTTTGGGGGAAAATTTTCACCGCAATTTTAGTGACATATTTGTCAGGAAGTATAGTTGCTGGTTTCATTGTTGCAAGCATACAAGTAATAGTGGAACTGAAAATTGGAGATGTGTGGGGGAGAGAAGTTGAAGACCTGACTGGAATCCCTGGGGTAACTGTTCCGCATCATATGACATTAGTCGCTTCGCTATTATATCCCATCGATAAGTTAATGGATAAAGTCCCTTTTCTTAACAAAAAAATGGATGCAGAAGCACTTAGAGATAAATTAGGAGTTTTTGCTGAGAACCATATAATGGGTGGTATTATTGGTCTATTGCTTGGTTTAGCTGCGAGTTACAGCCTTCAGGAGTCTCTAATTCTTGCTATTCAGGCAGCTACAGCTTTGACTTTATTCCCAATGGTTTCAAAATTATTTATGCAAGCGTTATCACCGATATCAGACGCTATTTCTGATTTTATGAAAAAGCGGTTTGAAGATCGAGAGATTCTTATCGGATTGGATTGGCCAATATTAGCAGGTAGAAATGAGATTTGGGTAACTGCAATTATCATTGTTCCTGTGTTGCTCTTATTTGCAGTAACACTACCCGGCAATACCGTTCTCCCATTTGGTGGAATCATCAATCTGTCTATTGTGGTGGGCGCTGTATTATTAACACGAGGGAACCTAGTACGCATGATTATTTATGGAATCATAACTGCACCGGTATTTCTCTATATTTCGACATATTTTTCACCTTATATCACAAGATTGGCAAAAGAAACGGGCGCTGTAAATGTAGAAGAAGGAAGTATGCTGACTTGGAGTACTATTGAAAACGGAGAATTCAAACTCTTCTTCGCAAATGCCATGAATGGCGAGTGGTGGGCGATACTTGCTTCGATTGGTTGGCTAGCTATATTCACATACTTCGTGATAGGAAGACAAAAAGATAATGATAAATATTTTGCAGAAGATATTGAAGAAGCGAACTCATAGAAAAGAGTGATTAAACTTGAATCATATTTTGAAAAGTAAATTATTCTGGGGATTTATGGTGTTGTTGGCTGTATTGCTAATGATAATCGGTTTCTTTACTAAAGATCTAGAGATGTGGGGAACAGCATTTTTGATTGCTTTATTGGTGAGATATTACGCTCAGGAATTTTTATTTCAATCATATAATACCAGACTGGACAGATTAAAAAAGAAACATAGTCAAACTGGGGAGTTATAAATGATTTATACAATTACATTAAATCCGGCGATTGACAAAATAAAATATCTTGAAGGGAATCTAAAACAGGAACAGAATAATAGAGTTGAGAAAAATTTCATTGACCTAGGTGGAAAAGCAACGCATGTATCAGCAATACTCCAGCAATTGAATCAAGAAAACATTGCACTTGGTTTTGCTGGTGATATGAATAAGGAGGAGTTTTATAGGGTTTTAGAGCTCTACGAAATTAAACATGAATATATTGAAGTAAGAAATGAATCAGTAAGAGAAAGCATAGTAGTAATAAATAATTCTGGTGGCAGTTATATGATCACAGAAAAAGGACCTATTATTTCTAAACTGGACAAGAAAAAGCTATCGCACATATTGGAAGATAAGGTGAAGGGAGGAGATATTATTGTTATCGCAGGATCTCCGCCTCCGACTTATTCACTGCAAGACTTCAGAGAACTTATAAAAATTTTAAAAAGAAATAGTGTCTATATTGCGTGTGATGTCGCTGGGGAGTACTTGAAAGCTGCGTTAGAAGAAAAGGTTGATTTCGTCAAACCGAACGAACATGAATTGAATGTCCTTTACCCTGGAGAGGAAGAGATTTATGAGAAATTTATGAAACTGTCGGGAAGAGTGAAGAACGCTGTTTGTAGTCTTGGCTCCGAGGGAGCCATGTATATGATGAAGGACGCGATATATCAGGTTAAACCGCCTAAAGTAGATATCTTAAGTGATACTGGCGCAGGGGACTCCTTCGTCGGTGGTTACATTTATGGAGTTAGTCAGAATTATTCTACTCGCGATTGTGTAAAGCAGGGCATAATAGTTTCTGCCAGTAAAGTACAACACTATGGTAGTTGTAAAATAGATCTGAATCAATTCAATTATATTGAAAATAATATTGAAATCTTAGAGGTGAGATAAATGCTATATAGTGAAGAAAGAAAAAAGATGTGCACAACAGTAAAAATGATGTTCGATCGATACCAAACGAATGCAGCCGGTGGGAACCTGAGTTTAAAAGTCAGCGAAGATCATATCATTATGACACCGACCTTAATGTCTCAGAATTACCTATGTAATCTCAGTCCGTTTCAAATATTAGTTGTTGATAAAGATTTGAATATTATTGAAGGAGAGGGGCGATTAACACGAGAGATTAATATGCATATGGCATGTTATGAAGAGAATCCTGAAATTAAATGTGTTATTCATGGCCATTCTAAAGAATCCATGGTCTGGGCAAGTATTGGGAATAATATGCCGAATGTCACTGAGGCTACTCAAAAGTTAGGTGAGATAAAATGTTTGGATTATAAACCGGCTACTACTCCTGAGTTAGCTGAAAGCGTCCGAAATTATATTAAGACACGTGATACTTTACCACTTGCGTTGCTTCTGGAAAGACATGGAATACTCATTATGGACAAAAGCATGGAAAAAGCTTATGACATGGTAGAACGACTGGAATATAATGCATATGTTTCTTATAAAATGCACGTTTTATCAATATTAGGTGAAGAAGTTTCAATTGAAAAAGAGCATGATTATAATACAACAGAATAAATAATCCATAGTATAGGTGGAGCAGTGAATAATACTGTTCCACCTAAAAGGATGTGAAGATTTGACAAGATGGTTAATTGCTTTTGACTTAGATGACTCACTTTTAATGAAAGATGGCACAATTCACGAAAGTCTAAAAACTAAACTGAAAGAACTTCAAGACAATAATAATGTTCTTCTATTTGCATCTGGAAGATCAGACTATTCTATTATAAATGTTGTCAGTAATATAGGGCTAAATGAAAATAACATATATATTTCTGCATATAATGGTGCATTATTGAAATATGGAGAAAAAGAAATATTTTCCGAAAAGTTAGCGCCTGATGATATCCAAAAACTTATGGATTATATTTACGTAAATGACTTGTATGCCCAAAGTTATATTGACGAGTTCATAGTATACGAAGTAGAAAATGAATATACGGATATAGAACAAAAAATAACTGGACAACAAAAGAAAAAAGTTGAGAGTTTAGCGGAAGCAGCAAGAAGCTATCCTAAACTAATGGGGTTAGGTCATCCGAGTTTAATCAGAAAAGTGTTGCATACTACCCCTGATGAATTGAAGAAAGATTATAATATTACTATCACAAAGCCTTACTTTCTTGAAATGATGAAGAAGAATATATCGAAAGCAAAATCTGTAAACTTGATAATAGACAAAGAGAAGATAGATATGAAAAAAACAATGGCATTTGGAGACAGTCATAATGACATACAAATGTTGGAGTCTGTAAATATTAATGTAGCAGTAGATAATGCAATCAAAGAAGTTAAAGATATATGTAAATATGAAACTTTATCTAATAACGATAACGGTATTTATGAATTCTTGATTAATTTTAAAGATTGGGGTTAGGGGAATGACGATCTTTTATCTGATAAGACATGGCGAAACAGAGCATAATGCTAATGATAATGCCTATTGTGGCAGAACAGATGTACAACTGAACAATAAGGGGCACAGACAGAGTAAAATGTTGTCAGAAAAGCTTGCAGGAATTGATTTCTCTGCTTTCTATGCCTCTCCTCTCACACGAGCAAAACAAACGATGAGCTATCTAGCTCGGGATTATTCATCTGATGAAAGGTTACTGGAAATTGATTTTGGCAAATGGGAGGGTTACACAAAAGAAGAGATAAATGAGAAATTCAGTAAGAACTGGAACCAATGGCAAACCACTGAAGTAGGCGACGTAAAAGCGGGTGAACACGGTGAAACCATGTTGGAAGCGTATGTTCGCATCAAATTATTAATTGATGAACTATCAACTGAATACCCACAATCGAATGTAATGATTGTTGCACATAATACTATCATCAGGCTACTCCTGACAGGATTGTTTGAAGCAAAATGGTCAAAGTACAGATCATTTAAATGCGGAAACACGTCAGTTGCAGTACTAAAAACAGAAGCAAATGGATTTGAATTATTGAAAATAAATGATGACGGTCATTTGCTGGAGAAGGATTGATTTATGCCATTATTTATAGGACTTGATTTGGGAACCCAAGGGGTGAGAGGAATTGTTTCAGATGAGGCTGGCAGCGTTATAGTTAGTGAAAGTACGAAGTTCGATGAGCAGATGATTAATAGGCCGGAGCAAGATGTTTCTGTGTGGCAAGCATCAGTTTTAGAGGTTCTAAATTCAATAGCAGTACAGTTGAAAAGCACGAAAAATGAAATACTATCGATAAGTGTCACATCAACTTCAGGTACAATAATTCCTATTAACAGAAATTTACAGCCGATTTATAATGCTATAATGTATCATAATTCTGAGGGTCATTCATATTTTAAAAAAATGAGGAATGAAGGAAATTATATATCACCAATACATGCTAAAGTTTTATGGTTCCAAAATGAAAGAAAAACCCAAGACAAAGATTTATACAAGTTCATACATGCAAATGATTATCTGGTGTTATTATTGACCGGCAAACAAATAATTTCTGATTACAGCAGTTCTTTAAAAAGTGGCTATGATGTATTGAGTAATCAATGGAATAATACTGACCAAGCGTTACAAACATTATTCCCTAAGGTTGATGAACCGGGAGCAATAGTAGGTAACCTATCAGAAGAGATTAATAAGAAAACAAATTTACCCCAGGGTATAAAGGTTGTTTTGGGAATGACTGATGGCTGTACTGGTTTTTTATCGACCGGATGTTCAAAAGAAGGGGATTGGTGTACAACTATTGGTACAACAATGGTCATAAAAGGTTTGTCAAAGCAATATATCAAAGATGATGTCTTTTATAGTCACAAACACCCAGATGATTTATGGATGCCGGGTGGGGCTTCTAATATTGGTGCTAAGTGGGTGTCTCACTATGGATTTGATGAAAATTTGGACTATTACAATGAATATGCGCGCAACAATAGAATTGCAAAACAATTCCACTATCCCTTGGTAGGTATGGGAGAACGTTTTCCGTTCCATGATGAGACAATAAAAGGTTTTGACCATACAAATAGTTTTGAGGAGAGCTTCCTTGCGGGGATGGAAGGAGTCGCTTTCATAGAGAGAATGGCGTATGAAAAAATGGAGAAAGACTATGGAGTAACTATAAATAATATCTTCAGTGCGGGTTCTGCTGGTCAAAACAAAGTTTGGAACAGAATCAGAAGTAACATATTAAAAAAGCCTATCATCGCTGCGGGCAATGAAGGTAGTGCTTTTGGAGCTGCTATTATAGCTGCATCAGCAACCTATTATGATAGTTTGATTGATGCAAGCATTAATATGCAACAGACAAAAAAAGCAGAAATAGAAGAATATACATTTAAGGAGAAGTATGATGAAAAATATCTAAAGTTCAAAAAATTATTGAAAAATACTAACTAAATGAAATTAATAAAAACACTCGTTATACAGAATTATGCTCGTAAAGTTAAGGAGAGTTACAACAGTTCGTTTTTCAAGTCTTCTGAACAAGCGGCTGTTACTAATCGGGAGCAGTCTCAGGTGCTAACCGTCACTGGGATAGATGGAAGTGTGGAAGAGGCGCAGCGTATTGTAGACGAAATTATGAGTGTGTTCCAGGAGCAGGTGACGACCATTATGAACGTGGGCAAAGTTTCCATCCTTTCACCCTCGAATTTGGGAGCGGATACAAAACCTGTCTCTCCCAATCCATTGATAAATATTATGGTCGGACTCGCAATCGGACTGATACTGGCATTTTCAAGAGGTTATCTTGATAAATCGATTAAAGATGAAGACAATGGAGAAAGCTATCTTGATATACCTACCGAAGAACTTGTCGTTAAAACGGAATTCGACATGCTCGACGTGATCACTTCAGGTTCGATTCCACCGAACCCTTCAGAACTGCTGTCATCGAGAAAACTGGCGCAGTTCATAGAAACTTCCAAATTCCAATATGAAATGATCATTATGTTTTATTATCCAAAGACGGAGAACGCTGGTATGAAGGCCCCGGAGCAACCTACATATGGCGGAGCGAACTTATCAAGCTGTGGGGCTACAGGTTCGGGCTGTATCGGTGGAGTGAGCAGGGGGAGTTTAAGATGAATCAAATCACAATTAATGAGTACGTATAAAGAATCCTCTGATAGGTTTTATATGATACAGGGGATTGTATATATGAGTTCCTTCGTGTAACCAGGCACTATAAAATATTGTATATGCGAGGTGGAGAACAATGACACAGAGCTATTTCCAAGCGAGTGATTGGCTGGAAGAAACAGAGATAGACCATACTGAACTTGTGATTGACCTTATCAATAAACGAAGAGAATTAAACATTTCACAAAAAGAATTAGCTGAAAAAGCAAATATTGATCAAGGACAATTATCCAGAATTGAAAGATTGGAATCTACGCCAACTTTAAAAAATATCAGTAAATTAGCCAGAGCACTGGATTCGAAGTTACAATTATCATAATTCTATGTTCATGATCAAATACAGGAGCCTCACCTCAATTGTTTTAAACCGGGTGTCCATGATGATACACTGGGGACACTACATTGAAAATGAGGTATGAAGATGAAGAAATTGATCATCAGACTGGTCAAGGACACTTTGAAAGATCCGGTCAAGAGGGAAAAGGTATTGAACTATATAAGGCCGATCGTATCTGATTATAAAAGTAAAAAGAGATGAACTGAAATTAAATAGAGCAGATAAATTATAAGGACTGTGCGACGAATCGCACAGTCCTTTCTTTTGCCTGTATGCGCCGCTACTGCATGAAATACTCTCTCGGCAGGTTGAGCTCATACCGGGTCGCCAGTTCGTAATTGCTCTGTGTGTATTGTTTCTTCAGTGAAATCTGCAGGTTGATCGGCAGCTGGTATTTCCTGTGATGCAGCCCGTAGCTCAGCTTGTTCTGCAGTAAATACCGTGTCGGCAGATAGTTCCGGTGGGGAAGGCTGATAAGCGCCATCGGCCCTTCTGGATGGATGGGTGTTTTGAAGAGCTGGTTCATCCTGCGCCCGAGGGCGACCTGCATGGTACCGAAGCTTTTGTTGGCCTTGCGGACGCTTTTGACTTCTTTGTACTCCGGAATTTCGGCTTCACCCATAAACTCCAGCAGCTTCTGCAGCTCTTCTGCGGGGGCTTTTTTGAAGTCCTCGAAGATCATGATGTACATGTGGTCCCTGCCGAAGGTGTCTTCAATTCTCTTCAGATAGTTCTGGTATTGGAAGTTCTCGAGCACGCCGTTATTGCGGCAGTATTCGATGTACTCTCCGGCGTCCATCACACCGCCCTGGTGGATATGCTGCACGTACAGTGAGGTGATGAGATCGACCTGCTCGCGGAGGCCGACGATGATGTGGACATCATACTGGTCTTTGGGGAAGACTCTTCTCAGATCTCTCAGTATGGCACTCTGACTTTTCACTTTCTTGGGCGCAAACGGGCTGCCTGAGAGGCCTTCATATGAGATGAGCAGCGGGCGGTCGTTCTCGAAGCTGTCGAACTCGTCCCTGATGAGATCGACCTGATACCCGGACAGCCTGGAGAGGCGCAGTTTCCTGAGGTCCTCTGTGATGTGGTCTGGATGTATGAAGTTCACATTTTCAAGATTCGGGAATATCGACCCCTGCATAAAGGTCGTGGCGGTCTTGTGGTAACCGACATGCAAATAGATGGTCCGCATTGGGCTCTCCTCCGTCCTTCGGTTTTTACAGTTCTTCTCTATGAGTGTACCAGAGCGGGGCGCCCGGTAAAACGGGTGCTTCCGTTGGTACTCTACAGTCATGTAGGTTATCATGAAAGGGATACACTTAACATTACAGTACCCACTTGTGAAGGAGTTGTAACCATGGCAAACTTGACGCACCTCGACCAGCTCGAGTCTGAAGCGATCTATATCATCCGGGAAGTGGCTGCGGAATGTGAGAACCCGGTCATGCTGTATTCCATCGGCAAGGACAGCTCGGTCATGCTGCACCTGGCGCTGAAGGCATTCTATCCGGAAAAGCCGCCGTTCCCGTTCCTGCATGTCAATACGACGTGGAAGTTCAGGGAGATGATCGACTTCCGTGACCGGCGGGCGCGTGAGCTCGGCATCAGAATGATAGAACACATCAACCAGGAAGGGGTCGATGCGGGTATCAACCCGTTCGACCACGGATCTGCCTACACCGATATCATGAAGACGCAGTCGCTGAAACAGGCGCTTGACTCGCACGGATTTGATGCGGCGTTCGGCGGGGGACGGCGTGACGAGGAGAAGTCGCGTGCAAAGGAGCGCGTATTTTCATTCCGCAATAAAAACCACGCATGGGACCCGAAGAACCAGAAGCCTGAAATGTGGAAGCTGTACAATACGCGGATCAACAAGGGTGAAAGCATGCGTGTCTTCCCGCTGTCCAACTGGACGGAGAAGGACATCTGGCAGTACATCCGCAGGGAGCAGATCGACATCGTGCCGCTGTACTTTGCCAAAGAGCGTCCGGTGATCGAGCGGGACGGCAACATCATCATGGTGGATGATGACCGCATGCGGATCGGTGAAGATGAAGAGATCGTGAACAGAAAGGTGCGCTTCAGGACACTCGGATGCTATCCGCTGACCGGCGGCATCGAGTCCGACGCGGATACGCTGGACGAAATCATCGATGAGACGCTCGGTGCTGTATCCTCCGAACGGACAAGCCGCGTCATCGACCAGGAATCCGCCGGCAGCATGGAACGCCGCAAGAGAGAGGGGTACTTCTAAGATGAAAGATCTGTTGAAATTTATAACATGCGGAAGCGTCGACGACGGCAAGTCCACGCTGATCGGCCACATGCTGTATGACGCGAAACTGATATTCGCCGACCAGGAGAAGGCTCTCGAACTCGACAGCCGGGTCGGCAGCCGGGAAGGGGAGATCGACTACTCACTGCTGCTCGACGGGCTGATGGCCGAGCGGGAACAGGGCATCACGATCGATGTCGCCTACCGCTACTTCAATACGGATGAGCGCTCCTTCATCGTGGCGGATACGCCGGGTCATGAAGAGTATACCCGAAACATGGCGGTCGGGGCTTCGTTTGCCGACCTCGCCGTCATCCTGGTGGATGCAACGAAGGGGGTCATCACTCAGACGAAGCGGCATGCCCGCATCTGTGCTCTGATGGGCATCCGGCATGTAGTGCTTGCGGTCAACAAGATGGACCTCGTGGGATATGACAAGGACCGCTTCGAAGAGATCCAAAAAGACTTCATGCAGATATCATACGGATTCGGGCTTGAAAGCGTGCAGGTCATCCCGGTATCCGCAACAGCCGGTGATAACGTAACCGGAAAGTCGGAGAACACACTGTGGTACGACGGGCCGGCGCTGCTGCCGTATCTTGAAACGGTTGAAACGGCGCGTGGGGAGAATGCTGAATCATTCATCCTGCCGGTGCAGTGGGTGAGCCGCCCGAACCATACGTTCCGCGGGTTCCAGGGACAGGTGGAAGCGGGCAGCATCCGCGTCGGTGACAGCGTCACAGCACTGCCGAGCCGGGAGACGGCGAAAGTCAAGAGTCTGCTCATCGGCGACAGGGAGGCTGAAGAGGTGGAACACGGCCAGGCGGCCACCATCCAGCTGGACAGGGAAGTCGACGTGTCGAGAGGGTGTGTACTGACGACATCCGACAGCATCGAAGTGACCGACATGCTGACGGCGACACTCCTCTGGATGGATGACGGACCGCTTGTCGAAGGCCGGAATTATCTGGTCAAAGTGGGGACGAAGACGCTGCCCGGCACCATCATGTCCATCAAGCACAAGATCGATATCAACAGCGGGGATGAAGTGTCCGCCGGCAGGGCGTATAAGAATGAGCTCGTCGCCTGCGACATCTCACTGTCCGAAGACCTCATTTTCGATACGTTCGAGAATAATGAAGCACTCGGCGGTCTGATCCTGATGGACCGCGTGTCGAATGCGACTTCAGCCGCCGGCATCATCAACCATTCACTGCGCCGGGCGACGAACGTCATCTGGGAGGAGACGGCGGTGACGAAGGAACACCGGGCCAACATGAAAGCCCAGAAGCCGCTGACACTGTGGTTCACCGGCCTGTCCGGCTCGGGCAAATCCACACTCGCCAATGCCGTCGAACAGCGCCTCGCTGCGATGGGCCGGCACACCATGCTGCTCGACGGGGATAATGTGAGGCACGGACTCAACAGGAATCTCGGATTCAGGGAAGAGGACCGTGTAGAGAATATAAGGCGCATCGCCGAAGTCGCGAAGCTGATGAATGAAGCCGGGCTCGTCACGCTCACTTCCTTCATCTCGCCGTACGAAAGCGACCGGCAGAACGCGCGTGAAACCATCGGCCGGGAGTACGTGGAAATATACGTCAGCACACCACTCGAAGAATGCGAACGACGCGATGTCAAAGGGCTGTACAAGAAAGCGAGGAGCGGTGAGATACCGAACTTCACCGGCATCTCCAGCCCCTACGAGGCACCTGAAAACCCGGAAATAGAGATAGACACCACCGGCACGCCACTCGAGGAAGCGGTCGATAAAGTGATGAAGCAGATCATGATCTACATGGACTGATGATCAAAAAAGCCACCCTCCACATTAGGATAGAGGGTGGCTTGCCTAATATTTATGGGAGAATATTTAGACAATTTAAATTTTAATGCAAGTTTCATGTAATGTAAAGGTGATAAGGAGAATTTTTTGAAACATCATCTGATTGCGCTGTTGTGAATGAGCCTGTATGCAGACTCCCGGGAGATTGCATACGGGCTTTTTCATCCTCCGTTCACTTCTCCGACACGAACTTGAATGTATACTTCACTGGATGGTAGTAGACTGTGGAGTACTCGAAGCGGGTGCCGTCGCTCAGGGTGGAGTAGGCTTCGAGGCACAGCATCGGCGCCGATTCCTCCAGGTGCAAAAGATCCATCAGCTCACCGGTCGGCAGGATGGGTCTCAGGTCGGCATGCCTTCTGCTGATCGTGTAGCCCTTCTGTCCGATGTACTCGTATTTTGACTCCTTCATGACATTCACGGACAGATCGGGGAAGAGGTCATACGGCAGATACGACTCTTCTAAGATCAGCGGCTGCCCGTCGGCGATCCGCAGCCGTTTGACAAAATAGACTTTCTGGTTGTCACGGAGCTTCAGGGAGTCTCTGACAGCATCATCCGGTGAGGTCAGCTGGAACTCGAGTATCTCATTGGACGGGTTGTTGTGCAGCCCGCTCATCTCCTCGGTGAATCCCTGCAGCTTGTATATGTCATGCTCGATCTTCTTTTCGCTGACATATGTCCCGCTTCCATGCACACTGTACACGAGCCCCTCTTCAATCAGCAGCTTGACGGCGCGCCTGACGGTCACCCGGCTGACGTCATACATCTGTGCCAGCTTCGCCTCCGTCGGGATGGCCTCCCCGCCCTCTGTGCCGTTTGAGACGATATCCTCCCTGATTTTGTTCGCAACCTGTTTATATAAAGGTGTCGAAGACTTCCACATACTCTGTTCAACCTCTCTCTCGTTACCGTCCATTCTATCATCTGTGATCAATATTTAATACCACTTTTAAAATTTGTATTAAAGTTGTATTGTAATAATAAAAATCTTGTGTTAAATTGATATTAAATAATATTGGAAGGGGTTTCATGGATGGAGAAGAAGAATCTTGTCGTAGTGGGCGGCGGCAGCACATACACCCTCGGCATCATCATGAGTCTGATTGAAGAGAAGGAGACGCTGCCGCTCCGTAAATTGACGTTCTATGACACGGATCATGCACGGCAGGAGAAAATTGCGAAAGCGACGGAAGTGATACTGCGCGAGAAATATCCGGAACTTGAGGAGTTCAAGTACACGACGAACAAAGAGACGGCGTTCACGGACATCGATGTGGCTTTCCTGCAGATCCGCACCGGCGGCCTCAAGATGCGAGAGCAGGATGAACAGATTCCGCTCAGACACGGCATACTCGGGCAGGAGACATGCGGACCGGGCGGCATGGCATACGGCATGCGCTCGATACCGGACATGATCGAACTTATAAAGGACATCCGGACGTACGCAGAAGACGCATGGATCATGAACTATACGAATCCTGCGGCGATTGTGGCCGAGGCACTGAAGCGGGAATTCCCTGAAGACCGCCGGCTGCTCAACATATGCGACATGCCGATTGCCATCATGAAGAGCTATGCGGATATGCTGGATAAGGATGTTTGGGACCTCGTACCCGGATATTTCGGGCTCAACCATTTCGGATGGTTCACGAAAATCGAGGACAAACTCGGGCAGGACTACACTGAGGTTATAAAAGACAAAATAGTCAATGAGGGTTTCATCCCCACGGACAGTGAAATCGCAAACGATGCTTCATGGCAGGAGACGTTCGCCACGGCGCGCAGGATGCTGATGGATTTTCCGGAATATTTGCCGAATACGTATCTGCAGTACTATTTCTACCCGGAGGATATGGCGCGAAAAGAGGACCCGGACAATACGCGGGCGCGCCAGGTGATCGGCGGGCGACAGAAACGGGTGCACGAGACGTGTGACAAAATCACCGGTTCGCAGTCTCTCGACGGTGTGGAGCTCACAGGCGACATCCACGGTGCGTACATGATCCGTGCGGCGGCGTCGCTCATTCATCATCTGAATCATATCTACATCGTGATGGTGAAGAACGACGGCATCATTTCGAACATTCCGGAGGATGCGATGGTGGAAGTGCCGGCGATGCTGACCAAAGATGGTCCGAAGCCGTTTGCGGTCGGTGAGATTCCGGCGTTCTACAAAGGGCTGATTGAGAACCAGTATGCATACGAGAAGCTGGTGGTGGATGCATACTACGAGCAGAGTTATATGAAAATGCTCCAGGCACTGACACTGAACCGCACGGTGACTGACGTGAACAAGGCGAAGGCGGTACTTGATGACCTGATCGAGGCCAATCGAGGCTACTGGCCGGAACTGAATTAGGAAAAGGGGATGGGGACAAAATGAAACAGATCATAATCAATGCGGATGATTTCGGCTATTCACGGGCCGTCAACTACGGCATCATCGATGCGCATACGGAAGGCCTGCTGACATCGACGACACTGATGACGAATATGCCGGCAGCCGAGCATGCCTTCAGGCTGGGGCATGAGCATAAAAGTTTGGGCATCGGTGTACACTTGACGCTGACATGCGGCCGGCCGCTGCTCGACACGCATCACACGCTTGTGGATGCAAACGGGGATTTCAAGAGCAATTCGAACTACCAGGGCAAGTTCCACATCGATCCGGATGAGCTGTATGACGAATGGCAGGCGCAGATCGAGAAGTTCCTGGACTCGGGACTCACACCGACGCACCTCGACAGCCATCATCACGTGAATAATCTGGCGCCGGTGCTGCCGGTGTTCAAGCGTCTGGCTAACGAGTACAGGCTGCCGGTGCGGAACAACTTTGAAGCGGCGGTTCGTGAGTTTACGACGACCGGCTTCTTCCAGTATGAGCCGGATATACTGTTGGCAGATAATGAAGAGATCCTTGAGACATTCGGGGAAGCGGAGACAGTCGAGATCATGTGCCACCCGGCATATATCGACAAATCACTGCTTGCCGGCTCGACGTATGTCATGCCGCGGCTCGAGGAACTGGATGCACTGACGGACGCGCGCATCATCAGAAAGATAGCGGAAGACTCGAGATTTCAGCTGATCACCTACGGTGACCTCAGCAAGGGGGTATAATCAATGAAAAAATTCATGCAGAATCTGGGTAAATCGATGCTGATTCCCATCGTCGCCATGCCGATTGCGGGGATCCTGTTCCGCCTGAGTGCAGAAGACCTGCTCGATATCACACTGTTCCAGGCGGCCGGCGTCATCTTCGAGAACATGGATGTGCTGCTCGCCATCGGTATCGCCATGGGACTGGCAAAGACGAAGGACCGGGGCATTCCGGCACTGACAGGCTACCTCGCCATTACGGTACTGAACCACGGACTCACACTGATGAACCCGGACCTTGACATGAGCGTGTTCGGCGGTGTCATGTCGGGACTCATTGCAGCGGCGGTCTACAACCGCTTCAAGGACACCGAACTGCCGGCGATGTTCTCATTCTTCGGCGGTGAGAAGTGGCCGATCACACTGATCATACTGATCATGATCCCGGTTGCGGGAATATTCTCGTTCATCTGGCCTTATGCCCAGGCGGGCATCGATTCATTCGCGCAGATGCTGGTCGGCATGGGTGCATTCGGCATCTTCCTGTTCGGCTTCCTCAACCGCTTCCTGCTGCCGTTCGGCCTGCACCACGTGCTGAACACCTACATCTACTTCGGCCTCGGCAGTTTTGAGACACCTGACGGCGAAGTCGTCACCGGTGAGATTACACGCTTCCTGAACGGTGACCCGACCGCGGGCTACTTCCTCGGCGGATTCTTCATCGTCATGATCTTCGGCGTGCCGGCGATTGCGCTCGCCATCACACGCGCGGCATATAAACAGAAAAAGGAGAAGACGAAGGCACTGATGTCCTCCGGCGGACTCACATCCGTCATTGCCGGGCTCACCGAACCGATTGAGTTCACCTTCATCTTCACATCACCGCTGCTCTATTTCATCCATGCAGTCTACACCGGACTCGCCGGGGCGACACTCTATGTCCTCAGCATCCGGCACGGCTTCTCATGGGGCGGCAGTGTCATAGACTATGCACTGAACCTCGGCATCGCGGACAACGGACTGTTCATCCTGCCGATCGGGCTCGCCTTCGGTGTCCTGTACTACTTCACGTTCTATATACTCATCACGAAGATGAACATCCCGGTCATCGGACGTGAAAAGGACGAGAAATTCGGGGCCGAATCCGACGAATCAGAGCAGGAACTCGAACTCAGCCACTCCAAGTACGAGTACATGGCCAAGAAAGTCCTTGAGAACGTCGGCGGGCGCAGCAACGTCACAGACTATGAAAACTGCATGACCAGACTGCGCCTCGTCGTCAGTGACATGGACCAGGTCAATGAAGAGAACATCAAGCAGACCGGCGCACACGGCGTCGTCAAAGTCGACGACCATCACGTACAGATCATCATCGGCCCGCAGGCCAATTCCGTCATGACCGAGTTCAAAAAACAGATGGAGGAGTAGGGGAATTATAATATGAAAACACTCGCGGCATGAAGACCATTTCCAGTCTCCATGCCGCGTTTTATTATGCTTGGAATTTATATGAAAATATAATATAATCAGACTGGTAAGTTACTTCAATCAAATTGGATGAACATCTCTTGGAATATGGGAAAATGCTGAACCCGTATGCAGTCTATCCGCCTGTGCGATTTGGCTGAAAATAAAATATAAGGTGAGAAACAATGATTAGGTATCGTACGTTGAATGAGTATCTGGGTGATATCGAGCTGCCGCTCAGCATCGAGGAGATACAGGATTATGAACATAGATTGGACGGCAGTGACCTTGAATTCGTGGAGAGTGCCAACCGTTTTCTGAAGGCGTATGAAAGTTATGACACTTACCGGCATCAGAATGCCCACTGCATCGGCACCTGCCTGACGAACCTGACGCGCGTCGGGATGTATTTCCTGCTGGAGAAGGAGCTTGTTATAGTGAGTACCTCCAATCTGAGGCCGGTCGATGAAGATTCCGAGTGGGAAGTCACCCACTATCCGTTCAAGGAAATGACGGAGCTGGATATGCAGCTGATCGAGTACACCAACGAAGCCGAGCATGAAGCGGGTACGCTGTACATCAAACTTCTCAATGATAAAGAGAATGAGCGGACGTATGTGCTCCGGAATCTCAACCAGAAACACTTCCAGTGCTTCAGGGACTTCCATCAGAACAGCATCGAGAAAAAGTACGTTTGATCATAGATATGCACGCCTTCCTTTAGGAGGGCGTGCTTTTTTAATTAGGGTACAGGACAGGGTGAAAAATGTAAAAAACGCATGGGCGGCTGAATCCTCAGCATGGCCATGCGTTTTCTTGTATATCACCTAAGCGACAGTATCTCCCGGATATCCTCTTCGGACAGGGCGGCGCCGGCGGATTCACCCGGCTGTATGATCTGGTCGATCATTTCCCTTTTCTGCTGCTGCAGCGTATTGATCTTCTCTTCGATGGTGCCTTTGGCGATGAGACGCAGCACCTGGACGGATTTTTTCTGTCCCATCCTGTGGGCGCGGCCGACGGCCTGCTCTTCGACGGCCGGGTTCCACCACAGATCATACAGTATGACGGTGTCGGCACCTGTCAGGTTCAGGCCGGTG
>Ga0079226_10001061_pt1 | contig 20838 bp, 22 predicted proteins | sample Poulit2014_FD_76345 | JGI IMG/M metagenome (GOLD analysis project Ga0079226, IMG submission 76345) | Agricultural soil microbial communities from Georgia to study Nitrogen management - Poultry litter 2014 | ecosystem: Environmental > Terrestrial > Soil > Agricultural land | place: USA: Georgia... | reverse complement strand
CGTGATCATCCGATTGACTTTCAGATACTTGGTTTGGGCGTGAATGGACATATCGGTTTTAATGAGCCGAATACTTCATTTTCAAGCAGAACCCATATAGTTGAATTAGATGAATCAACACGCCAGGCAAATGCACGCTTTTTTACTTCTATGAATGAAGTACCAACAAAAGCAATTACGATGGGGATCCAAACAATTATGGAAAGTAAAGAATTAATGTTGCTTGCTTCAGGAAGCCATAAAGCTGATGCAGTTGCTAAGTTGATCAATGGTGAAATTTCTGAGTCTTTCCCGGCTTCTGCATTAAAAAACCATCAGAAAGTAACAGTTATTGCAGATGAAGCAGCGCTTGCAAAAGCATAACTGAAATAAATGGAATTTGTTTCCTGTTACAAGGAAAAAGGGAAAACAGGAAAATAAATTGTCTCCCAACGTGTTTGGGGGACAATTTATTTTTCTTTTGTTGAAGAAACATCTATTTCTATATATGCTAAATCCATTTCTTCAATTGCTGCTTGATCATTTGTAAGGTCAATAATCCAGTCACTGAAATCTATTTTTTCCTCCATATTGACATAAACAATAAATTCGACTCGTTCAAGATAATTGATCGACTTTAAAATATGTTTTGAGTGACGTAATACATTTTCCAGTTTTCCAAGTAGTGCATAATCAACAGTAATAGAAAATCCTTGCATCAGTTGACGCCTAACAATACCAGTAGCTTGAATAGCTTGAGATGTTGTATTTCCATAAGCTCGAATTAAACCTCCTGCACCAAGCTTAATCCCTCCAAAATATCTCGTTACTACCACTGCAGTATCTTTTAAACCCTGCTTTTTCAAAACTTCCAGCATAGGAATACCAGCAGTACCACTCGGTTCACCATCATCATTTGCTTTTTGAATTTGATCATGTTCTCCAATCATATATGCAGAACAATTATGTGTTGCATCATGATGCTTTTTTTTGATTTCTTGTATAAATTTTTGTGCATCTTCTTCTGTTTCAACACGTTTAACATAACCAATGAATCTGGATTTTTGTATGTTTATTTCCACAGATCCCCTTTTTTTTACTGTAAAGTATTGGGTTAGCATTTAGTATGTACCTCCTATGACTATTATTTTAGTATATAATAGATGTATAATTACAATAATTAGATTTACTTTCTGTAGAATAGTCAATATACCCCATGAAATGTAGATGTAATTTCGTATTATTATACCATAGGTTGGTGGAAGCTTTTGAGAAAAAAGATAGATGAGAAAACGTTGGATCATATAGTGGAAGAAATGGTTAGTATGGTGGAAAATAGCAAAGATGAAATTTTTAATATTGGTGAAGAGGCGCGAAAAGAGCATGAAAACTTGCTTCTTGAATTGCAAGATACGAAAGAAAAAGTAAGTCACCATATTGATAATGGAGATAAACTAGAACAGCAAGTTAAATCGTTTAAGAAAAGATTATCTGTGGTCAGTAAACATTTTGACCGTTACTCGGAAGCAGAGATTCAGGAAGTTTACGTAAACACGAATGATATGCAAACAAAACTAGCTGTTCTCAGGCAAGATGAAAAAGTCTTGAGAAAAAGAAGAGATGAGCTGGAACGAAGATTAGTGATGTTGAATCAAACGATTGAACGTGCCGAAAGTTTAGCAAGTAAAATATCCGTTATTTTAACCTATTTACATGACGATTTTAAACAAGTGAATGAAATCATTGCAGAAGCAAAAGAAAAGCAAGAATTCGGCTTAAAAATTATAGAGGCACAGGAAGACGAGCGTAAAAGGATATCAAGAGAGATCCATGATGGACCGGCGCAGATGCTTGCCAATATTCTTCTTCGATCTGAGATTGTTGAACGTTCCTTTAAACAAGGAACAATGGATAAAACGTTAACCGAAATTAAAAGTGTCCGCAGGATGATTCGTTCATCCCTGTATGAAGTAAGAAGAATTATTTATGATTTACGTCCTATGGCATTAGATGATTTAGGCTTACTTCCTACCATAAAAAAATATGTAGCTACAGTTGCAAGTTATCATGAATCGATAAAAATTGAATTCATTCCGTATGGTGAAGAAAAACGCTTGCCGCAAGAATATGAAGTAGCGTTATTCAGGCTCATTCAAGAGTCTTTACAAAATGCGGTGAAACATGCAAAAGCAACTCGCATCAAAGTAAAACTAGAAATAGGCAAAAGCAATTTAACTGTGATAGTAAGTGATAATGGCATCGGTTTTGATCCGGATTCGATAAAAGATAAATCATTTGGTCTCATAGGGATGAGAGAGCGTGTTGAAATGCTTGAAGGCAGATTATCGATTACAAGTAGTGAGGAAGGCACAAAAGTTTTTATTACAGTGCCATACAACGCCCCATTTTCAAACTCTTAGAAGATAAAGAGCAGAAATGAAATAAGATGAAAAATAAATAGCTCAGCATATAATCCATGTAGGAGGAAATCTAACAATGAAAATGACTGAAGTAATTGACATTGTATTAATAGATGATCATAAATTATTCCGTGAAGGAGTAAAAAAAATATTAGAATTCGAACCATCTTTTAAAGTGGTTGCAGAAGGCGGTGATGGAACAGAGGCCGAAAAATTAGTAGAGGAATACCAGCCTGATGTTGTTTTAATGGATATTAATATGCCTGATATGAACGGAGTACAAGCTACTTCTAAATTAGTGGATAAATTTCCGGATACCAATGTCATTATCCTGTCCATTCATGACGATGAGAGTTATGTTTCACATGCATTGCAAACAGGAGCACAAGGGTATTTATTAAAAGAAATGGATTCAGACTCATTGATAGAGGCAATCAAAGTGGTAAGTGAAGGTGGATCCTACTTGCATCCGAAAATTACGCATAACTTAGTCCAGGAATATCGAAAACTTGCCCAGGAAAATATCTCATCATTGGGAAGTAGCGACATTGAAATCCGCAAACCACTCCATTTATTAACGAAGCGTGAATGCCAGGTATTACAACTATTAGCTAATGGTAAAAGCAACCGTGTTGTTGGTGAAACTTTGGATATCAGTGAAAAAACGGTTAAAAATCATGTCAGCAATATATTGCAAAAAATGGAAGTAAATGATCGAACGCAAGCCGTTGTTACCGCAATTAAAAAAGGATGGGTAGAAGTATAATAATAACGCAAGGCTAGCAGCATTATTATAGAAAAAACAGTCATAAGGCATGTCATTGTTCTTAAATTTACTAATGCATTTTTTATGCTAATCATGTAAAATACGAATAGATAAAATAATCGATTAGTATATTAGTAGAGGAGCAGTAAAATAATGAAGGTTGCTGTTATGACAGATAGTACGGCGTATATATCTGCAGATTTACGAAAAAAACATAATATCCATATGGTTCCCTTAAGTGTCGTCTTTGATGATCATTCTTACCAGGAAGAAATTGATATCACGACAGAAGCGTTTTATCAAAAAATAAAGAGGGCGGACGCTTTACCAAAAACTTCCCAGCCATCAATCGGTTATATTACGGATAAATTAGAAGAACTTGCAAAGGAATACGATGCAGTTATTTCAATACATCTTTCAAGTGGCATTAGCGGGACTTATCAGGCTGTTAGTAGTGCTGGAGAAATGGTGGAAGGAATCGAAGTTTATACCTATGATTCCGAAATTAGTTGTATGGCACAAGGCTTTTATGTGCTAGAAGCAGCTGACATGGTAAAGGCAAATGAAAACCCGAAAGAAATCATCGAACGGCTGGATGAAATGAAATCGACGATACGGGCCTATTTTATGGTTGATGATTTGAATAATCTCCAACGTGGCGGACGCTTAAACGGTGCACAAGCTATTATAGGAAGTCTGTTGCAAGTCAAACCTATTCTGCACTTCGTTGATAAAGTAATCGTTCCATTTGAAAAAATACGAACGCGTAAAAAGGCAATCAAGCGTATTAAAGAAATGTATGAAGCGGATGCTGATGCGAAAGGTCCGATCAAAATCGCATTTATCCATGGAAATTGCGAAGGTGCAGCTGAAGAATTAAAAAATGATTTTTTAAAGAAGTACCCCGATTCTGAGGCAGTAATTAGCTATTTTGGCCCAGTTATTGGAACACATCTAGGTGAAGGTGCTATCGGGGCAACCTGGTATAAAAAATAAAAAAACTTGCATTCAGTAAGGCTCTTAACCACTGGATGCAAGTTACTTCATTCATAATTGTATCCTCTAAAAAATTAATAAGGAAAGCGAGATATCTATGAATAGAAACCTCTTAGTACAATCTCAAGGAAATTTAATTGCTGAACTGGCAGCCCGCTTCTCAGGAAAGTTACTCCTGCGCAGAGAAATTCCCCTAGACGAAAAACTCTTTCAACGTTTAGTAAACCAATCTTATTTCACCCCAACCCTATCAATTAAACGAAATAAATTTCACTACATCTGTGAGCGCTGCGGCAATCGCAAGCGAAGATTATTTGCTAACATCCCTTGTAATTCCTGCAAAAAGGATCATTTATACTGTCGAAAATGTATTGATATGGGACGGGTGATGGAATGTGAACCCCTTTATTATTGGACTGGGCATGAACCAAAATGGAAGAAATATAAAAGCCCTTGTTCATGGACAGGTACTTTAACCCCGGAACAAAAGCGTGCAGCAAATAGAATTGTTCAAGCCGTTAAAAATGATGAACGTGAGCTACTAGTTTGGGCTGTAACCGGTGCCGGAAAAACAGAAATGCTCTTTCCCGCAATAAGTCACCTATTAGCATTGGGAAAACGAATTTGCATTGCTACTCCGAGAACAGATGTTGTAAGGGAATTAATACCACGTATGAAACAAGCTTTTATTCATGTTCCTATTCAAGGACTATATAGTGGAAGTCCTGATATGGAGGGAACCGCCCAGTTTATTATTGCTACCACACATCAATTACTGCGCTATCAATCAGCATTTGATTTGATTATCATTGATGAAATTGATGCATTTCCCTTTCACTCTGATCCATCTTTAGCTTTTGCCGTTCATCGGGCAAAAAAATCCGCAAGCACGTCTATTTATTTAACTGCTACTCCTCGAAAAAAGCAGAGAGTACGTATGTATAGCAAAAAACTCCCGCATATTTTTGTACCAATACGGTTTCATCGGACTCCTTTGCCTGTACCACGTCTTAAAATGTGTTTTCAATTAAAGAAGAACGTAAAACGATCCCTGCCTCCACCTGCTTTTATCCATTGGCTAAAAACAAGAAGTAATCCTGAAAGACAAATCCTTTTATTTGTTCCAACAATTTTGTTAGCTCAAAAGATGGATCAGAAATTAGGTGAGCTTTTGGTGAAAGAAAAAATGATAAGAAGAGAAGGTTTATTAGAAACAGTTCACGCTGCTGACCAAGATCGGGAAGAGAAAATACAATTATTTCGCAGTCAAAACATACAGATTTTGATAACAACAACAATTCTTGAACGAGGGGTTACGTTCCCATCTGTAGATGTTGCAGTAATTGATGCAGGACATACTGTCTTTGATGAAGCAGCACTTGTTCAAATTGCTGGCAGGGCGGGAAGAAGCCCAAGTGATCCAACAGGAGAAGTTATTTTTTTCCATGACGGAAAAACAGAAGCAATGGAGCATGCAATTGAGGCCATTGTTTCCATGAATAAGCGGGGAGGGTTCCGGTAATATGTACTGTGTATGGTGTGATGGGCTTTGCATTCCAGAAATGAACTGGGAGAATTTATGGTCTATGGGAAGAACAAAAACACTTTGTAACCAATGTGAAAATGCCTTAAAGGTCATCGATGGAAATCGATGCAAAAAATGCAGTTGCCAACTGAAAGAGAAACAATACATATGCTCTGATTGTATGCAATGGGAACAAAGATTCAAGCAAGACCCATTAAAGTTTAATTACTCTATATTTAATTACAATGAACGGATGCAGGATATGGTCACAAGGTGGAAATATCGCGGTGATTACCATTTGTCCTGTGCTTTTGAACAAATCTTTATCGAAACATTTAAGAACACGTTTGCTTTTTTATCTAAAAAAGTATGTGTTATCTCGATACCTTTAAGCAGTGAGAGGATCTTAGAACGTGGGTTTAATCAAGCAAAAGTGTTAGCGGATTATTTAATTCCCAAAAGGGAGGAATTCATAACCAGAGTATATAGTGAGAAACAGTCCAAGAAAACACGTAAAGAGCGTTTGGCTACAAAAAATCCATTTTTCCTAACAAAAAAAGTTAACAAACCCGTTATTCTTGTCGATGATATATATACAACAGGCAGAACATTACGCCATGCTGCAGAACTATTATTAGAAAATGGCTGCCCTGCAGTATATGCTTATACATTAATACGTAGCTGATCAAACCTGCTCGTTACGTTATGCTATAATGTGCAAATGGAGGATGGCAAAAAATGACTGAAATAGCAAATTGCTCTCGCTGTGATTCAGTTTATGTGAAAAATATTCGTGACATTTGCCGAAAATGTTACGAAGAAGAAGAAAAAGCATTTGAGACAGTTTATCGCTTCTTAATAAAGCGAAAGAATAGAGAAGCAACAATATCAGAAATTGCTGCGGTTACTGATGTCGATGAGTTGCTGATTATTAAGTTTATGAAAGAAGGACGATTAAGTACGTCCAAGTTCTCTAAATTAGCATATCCATGTAAAAAATGCGGAGTGCCAATCAATTCTGGGAGGTTATGCGGCCGTTGCTCAGAAACATTACTAGAAGAATTAGAACAACATGAAAAGGCAAAAAAAGAAAAAACTATGAATAAGAAAATACGAGTTTATTATACACTCGATAAGAATAATGAATAGCCGATCAAAGTTTTGAGATAAATGATTTCATGTAATAAGGATAGTGAACGATTTTGCATTAAATGAGAAGCGAGGTGTGTGTTTTACGATGAAAATACATGGTCCTAATCATTCAAATTTTAATCTATATAAAAAACAATTACAAAGCCAAGCTGAACAAAAGAAGGAGATAGATCAACAGGATCGATTGGAAATTTCCAATCGTGCAAAGCAGCTACAAGAAAACAATCAGCCAAGCACAAAGCGAAAAGCCTATGTACAGGACATAAAAAAACAAATTGAATCTGGCAAATATCAAGTAAATCACGAAGTTTTAGCGAAAAAAATGTTCGATTTTTGGTCGAAGCAATAACGAGGGGAAGATAAAAGGTGTCTGTAAAAGCCATTATACAAGTCATAGAAAATCTTATTCGTTTACATGATGCATTATTAGAAAATGCCAAGCAAAAAACCGAGGCTGTTAAAGAGGGCTCTTTAGACAAGTTACAAATGGTGCTCATTGAGGAACGGAAATATATTCAATTGCTAGAACAATCAGAATCAGACAGGAAAGCTGCGATAGATCATTGGTTTTTACAGAATAATTACCCATTAAATAATAGGCCTACATTGACAGAGTTGTTGAACTTGCTCTCCAATCAAAAAGAAAAAAATGAATTGGAAAGGAAATCACATCTTCTGAAGGACCTTATTCTGCTTTTAAAACAACAGGAGCAGCTTAACCACGCCTTAATTCAGCAGTCGATGCAATTTGTGCAATTATCACTTAACGTGCTGAATCCTTCTATAAATAATATGAACTATGGAAACAAATCAAAAAAGGTATCAGTAAAAAGAACTGTTTTTGACTCGAAAGCTTAAGAGATAAATTTCTGCAGGGAGAGTGAGAAGATGAGTACCTTTCATGGATTAGAAATGGCAAAACAAGCCCTATCCACGCAGCGTTCAGCTTTATATACAACAGGTCATAATATTTCTAATGTGAATACCGAGGGATACTCCAGACAGCGGGTTCATTTCGAAACAGCAAGACCATATCCGTCAGCTTCAAGAAATCGTCCTCAAATTGCCGGACAAATGGGAAACGGTGTGGAAGCAGGGTCTATTGAAAGGATTCGCAATCAGTTTTTAGATTATCAATATCGTACGGAAAATAGCAAGGCAGGATATTGGGTTGAAATGTCTGATGCTATCAGTCGAATGGAAAGATTAATGCATGAACAATCAAAAAATGGATTAGGTAGCACAATGAATCAATTTAGGGATTCTCTGCAAGAATTATCCGCCCATCCTACCAATTCAGGGGCTAGGTCTGTTGTTGTTCAACGTGGGCTTGCAGTTGCTGAAACATTTAATTATTTATCCGAATCGCTAAACGCGAATCGATCAGACTTACAAAATAAAATCGGTATAACTGTAAAAGGTGCAAACAGTTTATTGGGGCAAGTAAACGAAATAAATGAACAAATAAAACATCTGGAATCTAGTGGATATTTAGCGAATGATCTTTATGATCATCGCGATCGTTTGCTTGATGGATTATCTGAAATTGTCAATATAAAGGTTACCTATCATAAAAGCAGTGAAAACGCGCTAGACGTTGCAGATGGAGTAGCAACAATTGAATTGGTTGATGCCAAAGGACAACCGTTCACCCCTCCAGCAACTTTAATAGATGGACAAACAGGTGAAGTACAAACATTATCCGTCTATTATTCACCGGATAATCAAGCTGTAACATCTTTACAAACAGGTGAAAAGACAATACCAATAAAGCAAACAACTGGTTCTTTAGCCGGTATCATTGAATCTTACGGATATATGCATAAAGATAAATTAGAAGGTATCTATCCGGATATGTTAGCAAACCTAGACAAGTTAGCAGCAACATTTGCTACAGCTTTTAATGGAGTCCATCAAGAAGGATATGATCTAAACGAAAATAAAGGAAAGGCTCTGTTTGAATTTAAGAAAGGTTATGGTGCTGCAGGATCAATAACGGTTTCTCGGGAAATATTGGATGAACCGGATTTGATAGCAGCTAGTATTGATGAGAATTCAGGCAACGGGGACAATGCAGCATCTCTAGCAAATATTTTTGATGAAAAGCTTACAAGTCTGGGAAGCAATACAACGTTAAATAGCTTTTATGAATCTTTGATTGGTGATTTAGGAGTCCGTGGACAGGAAGCGCACAGAATGGCTAAAAATACAGAAATTCTTCGTTCTCAAGTAGATAATCAGCGGCTTTCAGTTAGTTCTGTGTCATTAGACGAAGAAATCACAAATATGGTCAAATATCAACATGCATATAACGCTGCAGCTAGAAGTATGACAACGTTAGATGAAATGCTCGATCGGATTATTAATAACATGGGGCTAGTAGGAAGGTAGGCGGTGATATATATGCGAATTACACAAGGAATGCTAACGAATAATATGTTAAGAAATTTAACAAACAGTTATAAGAAGTTTAATACTTATTTTGAACAGTTAAATACTGGGAAGAAAATCAGTCTCCCTTCTCAAGATCCAGTTGTAGCCATGCAAGGGGTAAACTTTCGTTCACAGGTAGCAGAAATTGACCAGTATAAACGAAATATCAATGAAGTTTATAGCTGGATGGACAGCTCTGATACAGCTTTAGACAAGGCTACACAAACAATGCAAAAATTAAGTGAATTAGCTGTACAAGCAAGTAATGATACATATGATGAGCTAGGAAGGCAAAGCATGAAGGAAGAAGTAAAACAACTCAAAGAACATTTAATGGAAATTGCAAATACAAACGTAAATGGCAAACATATTTTTAATGGAACGGACATAGAGAATGCACCTATTCAAACAGATGGGACAGGCAATGTGCAATTAAAAAATAATTCTAATCCTGTAGAAATTGAAGTATCCAAAGGAACTAAGCTCAAGGTTAATGTGGATGGGTCGGCTTTATTTACGGAAACATTATTCGAAGACATTAATTCATTTATAGGAGCGTTAGAGGAAAATAATCGAGATGAGATTGAAAAGAGTATTGCAACATTGAATAATCATGCTGACAATGTTGTTAATATGAGAGCAGATCTAGGTGCGCGCATCAATCGTCTAGAATTGATAGAAAACCGCTTGAATGATCAAGAAATCATAACAAAGAAAGCGATGTCCGATAATGAAAATATAGATTATGAGGAAGCGATTACGAATTTGCTCACACAAGAAAGCCTTCATCGCGCTGCCCTATCTGCCGGGTCAAGAATCATACAGCCTTCGTTAATAGACTTTCTGCGCTAGTAAAGAATGAGAATGGACCCTGGATTGATGTCCAGGGTTTTATTAGCAAGTTTAATTTTATCACTGAATCCGACTAAAAAATTTAGAAAAACGGTGTAAAGGAGGTTCCAACGTGAACATTTTAACTAAATATACAGGTGAAGTAGCAATAAAAAATCAAAATATTATCAGTTTTTCCCACGGCCTGCCGGGTTTTGCTAAGGAAACTAAATTTATGTTATTGGATTTGACTGGAAACCCCTTGTTTCAAATTTTACAATCTGTTAAATCACAAGATATAGCTTTTATAGTCACGGATCCTTATCATTTCTACTGTGATTATGAATTTGAAATAGATAATAACTTGCTTGAAAATTTACAGATACAAGATAAAAATGATGTTTTTGTTTTAACGATTGTAACGTTAAAAAGCCCCTTTGATAAGAGTACAATCAATTTAAAAGCCCCGTTGATTATAAATCGAACGAATAAACAAGGAAAACAGTATATATTAACAGAAATCGATTATACTACAAAAGCTCCAATCGCACCTCAAGCTGTTTCGAAAGCGAAAGGAGATTAATGATGCTTGTGCTTACCAGAAAAAAGAATGAATCCATTCAAATAGGAGAAGACATCGAAATAAAGGTGCTGGCAATAGAAGGAGATCAAATTAAGTTAGGTGTATCAGCTCCGAATTCAATCGACATATATCGAAAGGAAATATATCTTGATATTCAAAAGCAAAATAATGAAGCAGCAAATGTTTCCTCTGATTTACTCCACTTATTAAATGAAAAGAATTAGTAAAAGAAAAATACTTAACAATACAAGCAGCGAAGCCGATATAAGATTTGAAAATAAATTTAAAAACGACAGAACTTCATTTATGCAGTAATTCTTGAATTTCTTTATGAGGTGATATTGATGCGTATCGGCGGTTTAGCAACAGGGATGGATATTGACCAGCTTGTCAATAAATTAATGACGGCTGAAAGAGTGCCCTTAGATCGAATGAATCAAGATAAAACAACCTTAACGTGGAAACGTGATGCTTTTCGCGATATAAATAAAACTTTATTGGAATTAGATAATGTGATGCTGGACATGAAATTAAGTAATACTTATCATTCAAAATCTGTCCATTCCTCTCAGGAGAGTGCTATCAAAGCTATTGCTTCGGCAAATTCTGCAAATGGCACATACCAGATTAAGGTAACAAAACTGGCAAGTTCAGCTATTAATATAAGCACAGAAGAAATAGATCCAAATCAAGTTTTAAAGCCTGGAACTATTGAGTTTTTTACATATGATGATGCAGGGGAAAAGAAAAACCATGAAATAAAAATAAATGAAAATGATTCCATAGAGGATGTATTGAAAAAAATAACGGATGGAGATAACAATGTCCGGGCTTTTTATGATTCACAAACAAATAATGTGATGATGGAAGCGACAAGAACCGGAAAATATAGTCCAAATGGAGAACCAGAAATAAATTTTACGGAAGACTCTTTCTTCGCTAAATCACTTAAAATGGATCCAAAGAAGGAAAAAAATGGAACAAATGCGGAGTTCGAATATAATGGGCTCCAAATGGAATCCAAAACAAATTCGTATGAACTAAATGGTGTAACTTTTCAATTTAACGATGTATCAAAAGGCAATACAAATATTACGATTGAGAATGATGCGGAATCGCCTTTTGAGTCAATCATGGAATTTATTGACAAATATAATGAAGTGATTGAAAAGCTGAATGCATCTCAAAGAGAGGAAAGATTTCGTGATTTTAAACCGCTTACCGTGGAACAAAAAGAAGAAATGTCTGAAGATCAAATTAAAAAATGGGAGGAAAAAGCGAAGAGCGGTATATTAAAAGGAGAATCTGTGATAAAAGATGGTATGTTTTCCATGAGACGAAGCTGGTACACGAATGTAGACACCGGTGGGGCATTTTCATCTTTAACAGAGATTGGAATAACAACTTCTAGTAATTATATGGATGGCGGAAAATTAATCATTAAAAATGAAGATGATTTAAAAAATGCTTTGCGTGATAATCCGAATGATGTGATGAAACTTTTTTCTAACAATGCAGAAGGAACTAGCCGTGGCATTGTTAATCGTTTAGAGGATGTTCTTGAAGAAACCATGAATAAAGTCAAAAAGCGGGCCGGAAGCGGAACAAGTACTTTAGAAACTTATACACTTGGTAAGCGGATGAAAGATTTGAACCAGAGAATTACAGCTTTTGAAGATCGATTAGTACAAGTGGAAACTAGATACTGGAATCAATTTACTGCAATGGAAAAAGCAATTCAAAGAATGAATATGCAATCAGCACAATTGATGTCCCAGTTTGGTGCAAATGGATGAATGTAATATTATCTATTTGCACATTAAAAGGAGGTATAATATATGTCCATCAATAAGGGATATCAGACATATCAGCATAATGCAGTCCATACTGCTTCCAGCGGAGAATTGACTCTTATGTTATATAATGGCTGTATAAAGTTTATAAAGCAAGCAATGAAAGATATAGATGAACATAATTATGAAGCTAAAAATAATAATATTCAAAAGGCACAAAATATTATTCAGGAATTAATGCTAACATTGGATCCGAAAATTGAAATATCAAAACAAATTCTACCATTATATGAATATATGCATCATCTGCTTAAGGAAGCAAATATACAAAATGAAATAACTGAACTAGAAGAAGTCCTACAGCTTGTCAGCGAGTTTAGAGATACCTGGAAACAAGTCATTTTAAAAAATCGAAAAACAGAGCAATCTGTTCAAGGTGCACAGGTATAATGAATCGTTTAGAAGAGGTTTATACAATAACCAAACAATTGGAACACGTATTAGATCAGCCAATTACTTCAAAAAATAGAGAGAACGTGATTAAACAAATTAATGAGCTGATCGATCAAAGAGGAGAACACTTGCATCATCTTTCTTCTCCTTTCACTGGCAACGAAAAAATAGTTGGAAAAAAGCTGGTTCTGCTCAATAAAAAAATTCAGAAGCAAATGCTTTGTATCTTTCAAGATTTAAAACAGGAGATGAAATTAGTTAAAAAAAAGAAGAAATCAAATCAAACTTACGTTAATCTGTATAACAAGATAGAATCAATCGATGGAATGTTTATGGATAGTAAACAGTAAATCTGCCTAACAACGAATCTTTCACAAAAATTGATGTAGTTTTTTCGACAAATTTCCTAAAAAATTATTTAAAATAAGTTGTTCAGGCAGGAAATTTATTCGGAAAAATAGTATACTATATATATAAGATGAAAGGAGGACACTTATATGAAATATAATATTCGTGGTGAAAATATTGAGGTGACTGAAGCAATAAGAGACTATGTAGAAAAAAAGATTGGTAAACTTGAACGCTACTTTGATACACCGCCATCATCCGAAGTACATGTGAATTTAAGTGTCTATAATGAAGAACAGCAAATAGAAGTTACTATTCCAATGACAGATCTGCTTTTAAGAGCGGAAGAACAGCATATTGACTTATATGCTGCAATTGATCTTGTAGTTGATAAGTTAGAAAGACAAATAAGAAAGTATAAGACGAAGATTAATCGTAAATTCAGACAAAAAGGTTCTCCAAAGCATATATTTGCAGAACTTGAAAAAGAAGCTAGTCAAGCAGTTTTAGATAAGGAAAACGAAGAAGATGAAATAGATATTGTTAGAACGAAAAGATTTGATTTAAAACCAATGGACTCTGAAGAAGCAGTTTTACAGATGGATATGTTAGGACATGCATTTTATGTGTTTACAAATGCAGTGACAAACGATACAAACGTCGTATATCGGCGTAAGGATGGTAAGTATGGTTTAATCGAACCGAATTAATTGGTAAAACAATAGTTCAAGGGCGACCTCTTTAACACGGGGGGGTCGTCTTTTTATATGCTTTTTAAAAATTATTTAAATGTAGATTAAATTTAAATTTCAGCTTATATAAAAGTCAAAAAAATGATGACATAATTTATAAAATCATATAAAAATTGAAAAAATATCCAAAAACGATAGGAAATTTAACGTTAAAATTTAAATTTTGCTATTCGCCAGATAATTGCAAACATGGTATAACTATACCAACAGACAAAGAGGGGGTGAAATGGTGAGTGAAAATTCACATGAAAGGGTAATGAATGACTTGATAAAAAAAGTACAGCAGCATGAAAAAACAATTAGCCAGCTGGTTGAAATTGTTGGTGCAACAAACTATCGGCTATCAGAGCTTGATTCAAAACAAAAGAATGTAAATCAGCCAGTATTTTCAACATCATAAATTTGTCCACGTAAGAATTAACCTCAGACAGTCCTCATGAATTCCCCGATCATTCTTCATAGCAAAGAGTAGTTTTTCCTCGAACTACTCTTTTTTTATATTTTCTTCAAAAGACATTTGAAGTTGCAGTCTCGCCATCTTCCACTCTGTTGTACTAACAGCTTAGAAAGTGTTATTATTAATATTTGATTATTTTAAGCATGTAATCAATCTGCATTGATATAGAGGAGCGTTTACGATGGTTAAACTTTTAAAAAGAATTTTTGGTAATGGGAACCAAAAACAATTGAATCGATTACAAAAAAGAGTGGATAAGATAGAGGCGCTTGAACCCGAATATGAAAAATTATCAGATGAAAACCTTAGACAGAAAACCGAAGAATTTAAAGAACGGTATGCGAATGGGGAAGGTTTAAATGATTTATTAGTTGAAGCATATGCAGTTGTGAGAGAAGGATCTAAACGTGTTTTAGGCATGCGTCCATTTAACGTGCAGCTTAAAGGTGCTATCTCACTTCATGAGGGAAATATTGCTGAAATGAAAACAGGGGAAGGAAAAACGTTAGCCTCTACAATGCCGGCCTATTTAAATGCCCTAGCTGGCAAAGGTGTTCACATTATAACAGTTAATGATTATTTGGCCAGCCGTGATGCTGAAGAAATGGGCGTATTATATGAATTTCTTGGATTAACCGTTGGATTGAATGGAAATGGCCTATCAAAAGAAGAAAAAAGAGAAGCTTATTATTGTGATATCACTTATGGTACAAATAATGAATTTGGCTTTGATTATTTACGTGACAACATGGTCCTCTATAAAGAACAAATGGTACAACGTCCATTAAACTTTGCCATTATTGATGAGGTGGACTCGGTTCTAATCGATGAGGCAAGAACACCACTGATCATTTCTGGATCTGCCCGGAAATCTGTTTCCTTGTATCAGCAAGCAAATGCCTTTGTAAATACATTAACTAACGAGACGGATTACACATATGATGAAAAAACAAAAGGTGTCCAACTCACTGAAGAAGGAATGAATAAAGCAGAACGTTATTTTTCCATTAAGAATTTATTTGATTTAGATCATGTGACATTAACACATCATATCAACCAGGCTCTAAAAGCTCGTGTTTCTATGCATCGCGATACAGACTATGTTGTACAAGAAGGGGAAGTCATTATCGTTGACCAGTTTACTGGGCGATTAATGAAAGGGCGTCGTTATAGTGATGGCTTGCATCAGGCTATTGAGGCAAAAGAGGGATTGCAAATTCAAAATGAAAGCATGACCCTTGCATCGATTACTTTCCAGAACTTCTTCAGAATGTATAACAAACTTGCTGGAATGACAGGTACTGCAAAAACAGAAGAAGAAGAATTTAGAAATATTTATAATATGGATGTTATTGCTATCCCTACAAATAAACCAATCATTCGTGACGATCGTGCTGATCTGATCTATAAAACGATGGATGGAAAGTTTCGGGCGCTTGTAGAAAATATCAAAGAGCGTCACCAACAAGGTCAACCTGTGCTGGTTGGTACAGTAGCAGTTGAGACTTCAGAAATCATCTCTCAATTATTGAAAAAGGCTGGGGTTAAGCACAACGTCCTTAACGCTAAAAATCACTACCGCGAAGCTGAAATCATTGAAAATGCTGGTCAAAGTGGTGCAGTTACGATCGCAACTAACATGGCCGGTCGTGGTACAGATATTAAATTAGGTGATGGGGTAATCGATAAAGGTGGACTAGCTGTTATAGGGACAGAAAGGCATGAATCACGGCGAATTGATAATCAGTTGCGTGGTCGTTCAGGCCGTCAGGGCGACCCAGGTGTTACCCAATTTTACTTGTCCATGGAGGATGAATTGATGCGCCGTTTCGGCTCAGATAATTTAAAATCGATGATGGAACGATTAGGTATGGATGATACACAGCCAATCGAAAGTAAAATGGTATCGCGCGCAGTTGAATCTGCTCAAAGGCGTGTGGAAGGAAATAACTTTGATGCACGTAAAACAGTGCTTTCCTATGATGATGTATTGCGTGAACAACGCGAAATTATTTATAAACAACGTTTTGAGGTTATTGATTCTGATGAAGACCTGCGCGAAATCATTGAAAACATGATTATATCTTCTTTAAATCGTGTGGTTGCTACCCATACACAAGATGATGATGAAGATCATTGGGACTTAAAAGCAATAATTGAATATGTCCATGGAAATTTATTAGATCAAGATGATATTTTAGAAGAAGATCTCAAAGGTAAAGATGTTGAAGAAATCAACGATTTGATTATGGAAAAAGTCCGAGCGCGCTATGATGAAAAAGAAGAAGAATTATCCGAAGAACAAATGCGTGAATTTGAAAAAGTTATTTTACTTCGTACTGTTGACACAAAGTGGATGGATCACATCGATCAAATGGAACAGCTCCGTCAAGGAATTCATTTGCGTGCATATGGCCAAAATGATCCGCTGCGCGAATATCAATTAGAAGGCTTTGCAATGTTTGAAGAAATGGTCGCATCTATTGAAGATGAAGTTGCCAAATATATAATGAAGGCACAAATACGGGATAACCTCCAACGTCAGGAAGTTGCGAAAAATACCCAAGCTGTTTCAGGGGGGGAGGAAGAAAAGAAAAAAAGCCGTAAGCCGTACGTGAAGAAAGAAAATATTGGCAGAAATGAACCATGCCCATGTGGAAGTGGAAAAAAATATAAAAATTGCCATGGGGCATAAAGATATTTAAACTTTTATATTAACGAAAAATAAGTAGAGGTGAACATGATGGAACTAGTAGAAATCAGACATGAATTAGACCAAATGACAAACCGAATTTCGGATTTTAGGGGGTATCTTTGACTTAGATCATAAAAAAGAACGTATCAAGGAATTAGAGTTTCAAATGACTACACCAGGATTTTGGGATGATCCGGATAGTGCTCAAAAGGTTATAGATGAATCAAATGGTTTAAAAGGTTATGTAGAGAAATTTGAGGAATTGGAAGAGCGTTTAGACAATTTAGAGGTTTCTTATGAACTTGTAAAGGAAGAGAATGATAAGGAATTATTTGAAGACTTAAATCAAGAAGCAATTTCCTTACGCAATGAAATGAATGACTTCGAACTACAAATGTTGCTTAGCGAACCGTACGATGCTAATAATGCCATTTTAGAGTTACATCCTGGCGCGGGAGGAACAGAGTCCCAAGACTGGGCAAGTATGCTTTTGCGCATGTATCAACGTTGGTCGGAAACCAAAAAATTTAAGATAGAAACACTTGATTACCTCTCTGGTGATGAAGCAGGGATAAAAAGTGTAACATTGCTCATAAAAGGGCATAATGCATACGGGAATTTGAAAGCTGAAAAGGGTGTACACCGACTCGTTCGTATTTCTCCATTTGATTCATCCGGTCGCAGGCACACTTCTTTTGTTTCTTGTGATGTTCTGCCGGAAATGACAGATGACGTTAATATTGATCTTAAAACGGAAGATCTGAAGATTGATACGTATCGTGCCAGCGGAGCGGGCGGCCAGCATGTTAATACAACTGATTCAGCAGTACGGATAACTCATGTTCCAACCAATGTTATTGTTACGTGTCAATCAGAGCGTTCACAAATAAAAAATCGTGAACATGCGATGAAAATGCTCAAAGCAAAATTATATCAGTTGGAAATCGAGAAACAGCAGCAAGAGCTATCCGATATACGAGGTGAACAAAAGGAAATAGGCTGGGGAAGCCAAATTCGATCTTATATTTTCCACCCGTATTCAATGGTTAAAGATCACCGTACAAATTTAGATGTCGGAAATGTACAAGGGGTTATGGACGGAGATATTGATCCATTTATTGACGCTTATTTACGTTCCCAAATAAATTAATATCGAAAAATTATATGTTTCAATCCATTTTAAAAGGGTTCATAAAATTGTCATAAACCGTTGAAAATACATGGTTCATATGGTTTATCTTGGAGAAATTTCACTTTCCCCTTCTTATCTTTCGTTTAAAAAACAAATAAATAGGTTATAATAAACTATGGTAGCCTTTACTAAAATTTTTATTAGGGGGTTTGAAAATGAAAAAATGGTTATTAGCAATTCTTTTTGGTTCTGCTCTTGTACTTGGTGCATGTGGCGGTGGAAATGATAACGCTAATGATGAACCTGAAGACAATGCGACTGAAGAGACTGAAGAAAATGGAGCAGAAGAGGAAGGCGGTACAGTAGATACTGCAGCAGCTGAAGAAATTTTTGAAAGCAATTGTGCATCATGTCATGGTGCGGATCTGTCCGGTGGCGCTGGTCCTGATTTAACAAAGGCAGGTGCAGATCATTCTGCAGATGAAATAAAAGATATCATCCAAAATGGAAAAGGTAGTATGCCAGCACAACAAGTTTCTGAAGATGATGCAACAACACTTGCAGATTGGTTAGCAGAGAAAAAATAATTTATTCTTCATGTTATTAATGTTAAAGAAAGCTTGACCCAAATCATAAGGGGCAAGCTTTCTTGCTTTTTGTGAAACAAAGATACACTCTTCGTATTCAATGACGAAGACACATAAAAATTCGTGTATCATAAACTTTAATTTTATGTTTCATTGTCGTCTTTTTTTGAAATATAAATGTAATATTATTTTATCCAAAAAAAATGACGAAAGATGTTATACTGTATAAGGATTTAAAAATCTGAGTATTTTATGTTGAATGAGAGACTGAATAAATTATCAATTTTCATCATGAACCGACATCAAAACAAAAAGGTGATACATATATGATATTGATGAATGAAGTATATAAAACTTATGCCAATGGAGTTACGGCTCTTAACGGTATTAATATTGATATTGAGCAGGGAGAATTTGTATACATAGTTGGTCCGAGCGGGGCAGGAAAGTCCACTTTTGTAAAATTAATTTTCAGAGAAGAGAAACCAACAAATGGAAATGTCATCGTTAATAACATGGACCTCAGTGACATTAAAGAAAAAAGAGTACCGTACTTACGGAGAAATGTTGGGGTAGTTTATCAAGATTTTAAATTGTTATCAAAACTAACAGTCTATGAAAATATTGCTTTTGCATTGGAAGTAATAGAAGAATCCCCACGCAATATTCGCCAACGTGTCATGGAAGTCTTAGAGGTAGTTGGTTTGGCGGATAAAACAAAAGCTTTTCCGGATGAATTATCAGGCGGAGAACAGCAGCGAATTTCAATTGCAAGAGCCATTGTTAATAACCCCGAAATAGTTATTGCTGACGAACCTACAGGAAACCTTGATCCAGATACGTCCTGGGGCATAATGGAGACATTTGAAGAAATTAATTCAAAAGGAACTACCATTATTATGGCTACACACAGTAAGGAAATTGTAAACACAATGAAAAAACGAGTAATTGCAATTGAAGACGGCGTAATTGTAAGGGACGAACACCGGGGTGAGTATGGCTATGAAATTTAGTACTTTTAAACGACATTTGCGAGAAGGATTGAAAAACATCTTCCGCAATGGCTGGATGACCGTTGCTTCAGTTGGAGCAGTAACAGTTACATTAATTTTAGTGGGTGCATTCCTTGCGTTAATGTTAAACCTCAATCAAATGGCAACTAAAGTAGAGGAAGACGTAGAGATTGATGTGCTTATTGATCCAACTTCAGATGAAGGTGATATTACTGCGTTAGGTGAAAAGATTAAGAAACTAGATCAAGTGGACACGGCTGTATTTTCGTCCAAAGATGAAGAACTGAAAAAGCTTATTAAAAGCTTTGGAGAAGAAGGTCAATCCTGGGAATTATATGAACAAGATAACCCCTTAAGACATGTTTATATTGTTCAAGCAAAACAACCTAAAGATACAATCAAAGTAGCGAAGAAAATTGAAGGTTTTGATAGTGTCGAAGAAGTAATTTATGGAAAAGATGTTGTGAAACGATTATTTGAATTTAATAAATATGCTCGAAACATAGGGCTTGCCCTAATTGCCGGTCTTGTTTTTACAGCGATATTCCTTATTTCAAACACGATAAAAATCACCATTATGGCACGTAGTAAAGAGATAGGTATTATGAAACTTGTAGGTGCAACGAATGGTTTTATCCGCTGGCCGTTTTTCATAGAAGGAATGTTTCTGGGCATTTTAGGATCCATTATTCCAATTACGTTTATTCTGACAGGTTATTATTATATCGATCATAATGTACAAGACAAGATTACATATCACTTTGTCGACATACTGCCTTTTTATCCATTTGCTTGGCAGCTTTCGCTTATCATTTTACTTATTGGAACAGTTATAGGTATATGGGGAAGTGTTATGAGTGTACGGAAGTTCCTAAAAGTATAAGCATGCTTTAAAAATAGAAAAAAATATACACACAGGGAAT
>Ga0079226_10001060_pt1 | contig 20845 bp, 17 predicted proteins | sample Poulit2014_FD_76345 | JGI IMG/M metagenome (GOLD analysis project Ga0079226, IMG submission 76345) | Agricultural soil microbial communities from Georgia to study Nitrogen management - Poultry litter 2014 | ecosystem: Environmental > Terrestrial > Soil > Agricultural land | place: USA: Georgia... | reverse complement strand
TTTTTCTATATTATTACAGTTATTATACTTGTAGTGCTTATTGTATTTTATATTAAAGAAGCAAAACACAGTTTATTAATGCAAATTGCTATTAGTTTATTATTTGCAGGTGCTTTAGGTAACTTTATAGATCGCGTATTACATGGAGAAGTTGTAGATTTTGTAGATACATTTATATTCGGATATAACTTCCCAATATTTAATGTAGCTGATTCAAGTTTGACGATAGGCGTTTTGTTGATTATTATCGCTTTGTTAACAGATATGAAGAACGAAGAATAGGAGAGATTTTGTATGACTATACATGAGTTTAAAATAGAAAATCAAGATGATGTTGGTCAGCGTATCGACAAAGTGCTGCCTGAATTCAATTCAGACTGGTCACGTACACAAATTCAAGATTGGATTAAAGCATCACTTGTAACAGTAAATGATAAGTTAATTAAATCAAATTATAAGACAAAATTAAATGATCTTATTGTAGTTACAGAAAAAGAAGTTATAGAAGCAGATATCAAACCAGAGAATTTAAATTTAGATATTTATTATGAAGACGATGATGTTGCAATCGTGTATAAACCTAAAGGTGTTGTAGTGCATCCCTCTGCAGGGCATTCATCTGGTACACTCGTAAATGGTTTAATGTATCAAATGAAAAATTTATCAGGAATTAACGGCGAAGTACGACCAGGCATTGTACATCGTATTGATAAAGACACATCTGGTTTACTCATGGTTGCTAAAAATGATATCGCTCATCGCAGCTTAGTTGATCAATTAGTTGAGAAGACAGTAACACGTAAATATGTTGCGCTTGTACATGGCAATATCCCTCATGACTATGGCACAATAGATGCACCAATTGGTAGAAATAAAAATGATCGCCAATCTATGGATGTAGTAGATGATGGAAAAGATGCTATCACTCATTTTAATGTACTTGAACATTTTAAGAATTATACCTTAGTTGAATGTGAATTAGAAACTGGGCGTACGCACCAAATTCGTGTACATATGAAATATATTGGTTTCCCTCTAGTAGGTGACCCTAAATATGGTCCGAAGAAAACGATGGATATAGGTGGACAAGCGTTACATGCTGGTGTAATTGGTTTTGTACATCCTATTACAAATGAATATATCGAAAAATCTACATCGTTACCTAAGGAATTTGAACAATTATTAGAAGAAATTCGTAAGGGCGATAATTAATATATGAATATTTAAATAACAGAGTGTCAACGAAAATACTACTAGGACTTAAATAAGAATCTTAGTAGTGTTTTTTGATTTCGTATAGGATAAGACACTTAACATTTAAAATAGTAAAATTGATTTAAATGAATAAACTGACTTGCATGTCGATCTCATTCATGATAGTATAATGACAGTTTAATAAAGCGCCGTACGTCTTTAAATGAAAGTCCAGAGAGGCTTCAAAGACATGTATTTAATGTAAGGTACATAAACATATTGTAAGTTTATAATTGCAAGCTTACGTTGTTGTAGCTGAGTATAACCAGCGCAATGAGAAGCGTAGTGAGTAAGCTCATTATGTAAGAGAAAACATCTAGGTTCAGTTAGATATGTCTCTTGTTTGTTTGTGCCACCTTATACCTAAACCTCATGTCTTAATAAAGACATGAGGTTTTCTTTATATCAAATGAGAATAAACATTTAATTATCAAACTAAGGAAGGTGCCTAAAATGTCAGAACGAGTTATTATGGATGAATCAGCGATTCAAAGAACAGTGACACGTATTGCACATGAAATTTTAGAATATAATAAAGGTACTGATAATTTAATATTGTTAGGTATTAAAACACGCGGTGCCTTTCTAGCGCGACGTATACAACAAAAAATTGAAAGTATCGAAGAGAAAGTGGTGCCAACAGGGACAATTGATATAACACAATTTAGAGATGATTTAGAACAAACAAACAATCAAGACGATGCAAAAGCTTATGAAATCGATGTTAATATTACAAATCAAGTCGTCGTTATTATTGATGATGTGTTATATACAGGTCGCACAGTGAGAGCTTCTTTGGATGCTATTTTACAGTACGCGCGACCTAAAAAAATAGGATTGGCTACATTAGTAGATCGAGGTCACAGAGAATTACCTATACGTGCAGATTTTGTAGGTAAAAATATACCTACAGCTAGGGAAGAAGCAGTAGCAGTATTTTTGGATGAAATAGATGATAGAAATGCTGTAGTAATTGAATAACACCTTTTAATTCAGTACGAGAGACTGAAAAAGGGGAGAGGTCCTAAATATTGAGCTACTATCTAAACATAAAGATGAAAAGTGAGATGTTTAGATTCATCATATGTAAAATCATTGATAATATACCTCTTCACATATATCTTGCTTTTATTGAGAAAGTCGCTAGTCTTAGTAAATATTTGACTAGAACTTACATTAATAAATAATCAGATATATACTTTTTAGTCTCTTTACATGGATTTAATGTAAAGAGATTTTTTATGAGAGGAAGCAAAAATATGGAAAATGAAACAATGTTCGAGCGAACGGTTAAACCAGTATTAGATGTACAAGATAGACCAAAATTAGGACAATGGGCGTTCTTAAGTACGCAACATTTGTTTGCGATGTTTGGTTCAACTGTACTGGTACCTTTCTTAACAGGTTTACCTATATCTTCAGCGTTATTAGCATCCGGTATAGGAACGTTATTATATATATTAATTACGAAAGCAAAGATACCAGCTTATCTAGGTTCTAGCTTTGCATTTATTACACCAATCATTACAGGGCTTAATTCTCATAGCTTAGGTGACATGTTAATGGCATTGTTTATGAGTGGTGTGATGTATGTGCTTATCGGTTTGGCAATTAAATTAACTGGGACAGGATGGTTGATGCATTTATTACCTCCTGTTGTGGTAGGACCTGTCATTATGGTCATAGGATTAAGTTTGGCACCGACTGCTGTTAATATGGCTATGTTTGAAAATTCCTCCGACATGGAAGGATATAACTTAAGTTATTTAGTAGTAGCGATGACTACGTTAATCGTAACAATCATAGTTCAAGGCTATTTCAAAGGTTTTATGTCATTAATTCCAGTGTTAATCGGAATTATCACAGGTTATGCGCTTTCAGTATTTATGGGTATTGTTAACTTTGCCCCGATAGCAGAAGCAAAATGGTTACAATTTCCAGATGTTTATCTGCCTTTCAAAGATTACACACCTTCATTTCACTTAGGTCTGGTGGTTGTCTTAATACCGATTGTATTTGTGACTGTAAGTGAGCATATCGGACATCAGATGGTTATAAATAAAATTGTAGGCCGAAATTTCTTTAAAGATCCAGGTTTAGACCGTTCTATTATAGGTGATGGCGTATCTACTATGTTTGCGAGTTTAATAGGTGGCCCACCGAGTACAACGTATGGTGAAAATATTGGAGTTTTAGCAATCACAAAGATTTACAGTGTTTATGTCATTGGAGGTGCAGCAGTTATTGCTATCATCTTAGGATTTGTCGGTAAATTCACAGCGCTTGTTTCATCTATACCTACACCAGTGATGGGCGGCGTATCTATATTACTTTTCGGTATTATCGCAGCCAGTGGATTAAGAATGCTAGTTGAAAGTGAAGTTGATTTTGCGAGTAACCGTAATCTCGTTATAGCATCAGTCATTCTAGTCATCGGTATTGGTAACCTTGTCTTTAATTTAAAAGGCATAGATATCAATCTTCAAATTGAAGGAATGGCACTTGCTGCTTTAGCAGGTATTATACTCAATTTAATATTACCGAAAGAATCATCAGCAAATAAATAAGTATCAATCATTATGAGGAGGCTGAACAATGGATAATTTACTCTCGATGGAAGATCTGACTACAAATGAGATTTATGAATTAGTAAAACGTGCGAGTGCGATAAAAAATGGGGAACTTCAACCACAGCGTTATGACAATAAATTTGTTTCAAACTTATTTTTTGAAAATTCAACACGTACAAAAAGTAGTTTCTTAGTAGCTGAGCAAAAATTAGGACTAAAATTAATAGATTTTGAGACTACAACATCCTCTGTTCAAAAAGGAGAAACATTATATGATACATGTAAAACTTTAGAACAAGTAGGCGCAGATGTGCTAGTGATTAGACATTCACAGACGACTTATTATGACGAACTAAAAAGTATCAATGTGCCTATTATTAATGCTGGAGATGGAAGTGGTCAGCATCCAACGCAAAGTTTACTTGATATCATGACGAAATATGAGGAATTTCAAACTTTTGAAGACTTAAATATACTAATATGTGGTGATATTAAAAATTCTCGTGTAGCAAGAAGTAACTTTCAAAGTCTAACTGCACTTGGCGCTAATGTTATGTTGTCTAGCCCTGATGCATGGAAAGATTCATCCATTGATGCACCATATGAAGATATTGATACTGTAATAGATAAGGTAGATATAGTAATGTTATTAAGAGTACAACATGAAAGACATAAAGATGGTGATACAACACAATTTGAAGAAACTGATTATCATGAAAGGTTCGGACTAACAAAAGAGAGATATAATAGATTGAAAACACAAGCGATTGTGATGCATCCTGCACCTGTCAATAGGGGTGTAGAAATAGAACATTCACTTGTGGAAGCATCAAAATCACGCATTTTTAAACAAATGGAAAATGGCATGTATTTACGTATGGCTGTTATAGGTTATATTTTACAAACGGAAGGGGCAGAAACAAATGAAACTATTAACAAATGCTAAAATTTTACAAAACGGTGACTTAGAAACAGTATCAATTTTGATTGAAGGGCAACGCATTAAGCAAATTGCTCCTCATATTGAGGTGGATGATGTAGTAGAAGTTATTGACGTGAAGGGACAGTTTGTTTCACCCGGTTTAGTGGATGTACATGTACACTTACGTGAACCTGGCGGAGAGCATAAAGAAACTATAGAAACCGGCACTAAAGCCGCAGCAAGAGGTGGTTTTACCACAGTATGTCCAATGCCAAATACACGTCCTGTACCAGATTCTGAAGAGAATTTAAACCATTTAAATCAACTAATAGAAAATAATGCAGCAGTTAGAGTATTACCGTATGCAGCAATTACAGTGAGACAAGCAGGTAAAGAACATGTTGATTTTGAAATGCTTGCTAAAAACGGTGCATTTGCATTTACAGACGATGGAGTGGGCGTACAACAGGCGAGCATGATGTATGAAGCCATGCAAGCTGCTGCAAAGGTGAACAAAGCAGTTGTAGCTCATTGTGAAGACAATAGTTTAATTTATGGTGGAGCTATGCACGAAGGCAAACGTAGTGAAGCTCTTGGTATTCCTGGTATTCCAAATATTTGTGAAGCCGTTCAAATTGCACGTGATGTGTTATTAGCTGAAGCTGCTGGCGCACATTACCATGTATGTCATGTATCTACAAAAGAGAGTGTTAGGGCTATTCGTGATGCAAAAAAAGCTGGTATACATGTGACTGCAGAAGTAACACCACATCATTTATTATTAACAGAAGATGACGTCCCGGGGGATGATGCAATTTATAAAATGAATCCACCACTGAGAAGTAAAGATGATAGAGCGGCACTCATTGAAGGGCTATTAGATGGTACAATTGATTGTATAGCCACAGACCACGCGCCGCATGCTGCAGAAGAAAAAGCACAACCTATGACGCAAGCACCTTTTGGTATTGTCGGTAGCGAAACAGCATTCCCATTACTTTATACGCATTTTGTGAAATATGGTAATTGGTCATTACAACAATTAGTTGATTATTTAACTATTAAACCAGCTCAGACATTTGATTTACCTTATGGTACATTGGAAGAGGGCGGATTAGCAGATTTAACTATTATTAACCTAGATGATGAAAGTGAAATTAAAGCAGAAGATTTTGCATCTAAAGGAAATAATACGCCATTCATAGGTTACAAAGTATACGGCACACCAGTACTAACGATGGTTGAAGGTGAAGTTAAATTTAAGGAGGAAAAATAATGTTGAAAAAACGTTATCTTGTTTTAGAAGATGGATCATATTACGAAGGTTACCCCATAGGTTCTGATCAAGTTACTGTAGGTGAAATCGTTTTTAATACAGCAATGACGGGTTATCAAGAAACAATCTCTGACCCGTCATATACTGGGCAAATTATCACATTTACATACCCACTTATTGGGAATTACGGTATAAATCGCGACGATTTTGAATCGCTTGTACCTACATTAAATGGAGTAGTGGTTAAAGAAGCAAGTACACATCCAAGTAATTTTAGACAACAAAAGACGTTTCATGAAATATTGGTAGAATATGACATTCCTGGTATTTCAGGCGTTGACACGCGTAGTATTACCAGAAAAATCAGAAATTTTGGTGTTTTAAAAGCAGCATTTACTGATAACAAAGATGAAATTGAGCCTTTGATAGATCAGCTGAAAACAACTGAATTACCACGAAATGAAGTGGAAACAGTATCAACGAAATCTCCTTATGTATCAACAGGATATGATTTAAGTGTTGTATTAGTAGACTTTGGTAAAAAACAAAATATTGTTAGAGAATTGAATTTGCGTGGTTGTAATGTAACTGTTGTACCTTATCATACTTCAGCTGAAGCCATTTTAAGAATGTCCCCGGATGGCGTGATGCTTTCTAACGGACCAGGAGATCCACAAGCAGTAGAAACTGCGGTCGAAATGATTAAAGGTATTTTAGGGCATATTCCTTTCTTTGGTATTTGCCTAGGACACCAGCTCTTTGCATTATCTCAAGGTGCTACATCATTCAAAATGAAATTTGGTCACAGAGGGGCAAATCACCCTGTTAAAGACCTTAAAACGGGTAGAATTGCATTAACAAGCCAAAATCATGGTTATGCAATCAATAAAGATTCTTTGGCTAATACTGACCTAGAAATCACACACATAGCAATCAATGATGACACGGTAGAAGGATTAAAGCATAAATCATTACCGGCATTTTCAGTACAATACCATCCTGAAGCATGTCCAGGACCATCTGATTCCAATTATTTATTCGATGAATTTATTGAGATGATGAATGAATATAAAGCGAAGGAGCGTATGTCAAATGCCTAAACGTACAGATATAGAAACAATATTAGTTATAGGGTCTGGTCCAATCATCATTGGACAGGCAGCAGAATTTGATTATGCGGGCACACAAGCTTGTCTAGCGTTAAAAGAAGAAGGCTATCGTGTTATATTAGTCAATTCAAATCCAGCGACAATTATGACTGACAAAGAAATTGCAGATAAAGTATATATAGAACCGCTGACTCATGATTTTATTGCACGCATTATTCGTAAAGAACAACCTGATGCATTATTGCCAACATTAGGTGGTCAAACAGGTTTAAATATGGCGATTCAATTACATGATAGTGGTGAACTTGAAGCCAACAACGTCCAACTCTTAGGAACAAAATTAGAATCTATTCAACAGGCAGAAGACAGAGAGTTATTCAGAACATTAATGAATGAACTTGGAGTGCCAGTACCTGAAAGTGATATTGTAAATACAGTAGAGCAAGCATTTAATTTTAAAGATGAAGTGGGTTACCCGCTCATTGTAAGACCAGCATTCACAATGGGTGGTACAGGTGGAGGTATTTGTCATAACGATGAAGAGTTCAAAGAAATCGTGACAAACGGTTTGCACTATAGTCCAGCAACACAATGTTTAATTGAAAAATCAATTGCTGGTTTTAAAGAGATTGAATATGAAGTGATGCGCGACAAAAATGATAATGCTATCGTCGTTTGTAACATGGAAAACATCGACCCTGTAGGCATACATACAGGAGATTCTATTGTTGTGGCACCAAGCCAAACATTGTCAGATATCGAATATCAAATGTTACGTGATGTCTCATTGAAAGTTATTCGTGCGTTAGGTATAGAAGGTGGCTGTAACGTGCAATTAGCTTTAGATCCACACTCTATGGATTACTATATTATTGAGGTGAACCCACGTGTATCTCGTTCTTCTGCATTAGCATCGAAAGCGACAGGTTATCCAATAGCCAAATTAGCCGCTAAGATTGCGGTAGGGTTATCATTAGATGAAATGTTAAATCCAATTACAGAAACATCATACGCCGCATTTGAGCCATCTTTAGATTACGTTATTTCGAAGATTCCGCGTTTCCCATTTGATAAATTTGAAAAGGGGGAACGTGTCTTAGGGACACAAATGAAGGCTACTGGTGAAGTCATGGCGATAGGTAGAACATATGAAGAGTCTTTACTAAAAGCAATTCGTTCGTTGGAATATGGTGTACATCACTTAGGTTTACCAAATGGAGATTCGTACGATTTGGATTACATTAAGGCGCGTATCAATGATCAAGATGATGAACGTTTGTTTTTTATAGGTGAAGCAATTCGTCGTGGTACTACTTTAGAAGAAATACATGAAATGACAAAAATTGATTATTTCTTTTTAAATAAATTTCAGCATATTATCAATATAGAACGTGATTTAAAAGCGAATAAAGGAGATATAGATTACCTTAAATTTGCAAAAGATTATGGCTTTAGTGACCGTGTGATTGCGCATCGTTTTGATATGACAGAAGAAGAAGTTTATGCATTGAGACACAAGCATGGCATCACACCTGTTTATAAAATGGTAGACACATGTGCTGCAGAATTTGAATCCGCAACACCATACTATTATGGAACTTATGAATATGAAAATGAGTCTATTGTTACTGAAAAAGAGAAAATTATAGTATTAGGTTCAGGACCGATTCGTATAGGACAAGGGGTAGAGTTTGATTACGCTACAGTACACGCAGTATGGGCAATACAACGTGCAGGCTATGAAGCAATTATTGTGAACAATAACCCTGAAACCGTATCTACTGACTTTTCGATCTCAGATAAATTGTATTTCGAACCCCTAACAGAAGAAGATGTAATGAATATTATCGATTTAGAGCAACCTAAAGGGGTAGTTGTTCAATTTGGTGGACAAACGGCAATCAATTTGGCAGATAAACTTGCTAAACATGATGTTCAAATTTTAGGAACTTCTTTAGAAGATTTAAATCGTGCTGAAGATCGTAAAGAATTCGAAGCTTTATTACACATGATTGATGTACCGCAACCTAAAGGTAAGACAGCAACATCTCCAAAAGAAGCATTAGAAAATGCTCGTAATATTGGCTATCCAGTTGTAGTAAGACCTTCTTATGTATTGGGTGGCCGTGCTATGGAAATCGTTAATAGCGATTCAGAATTAGAAGACTATATGGGCCAAGCAGTTAAAGCAAGCCCGGATCATCCAGTTTTAGTCGATAGTTATTTAACTGGTAAAGAGATTGAAGTAGATGCGATATCTGATGGTGAAACTGTAATTATTCCAGGAATCATGGAACACATAGAAAGAGCAGGTGTTCATTCAGGTGATTCTATAGCTGTTTATCCACCTCAGACATTGACGCAACAAGAAATGGATATTTTAGAAGACTATACAATCAGATTAGCCAAAGGTTTAAACATAAAAGGATTAATTAATATTCAATTTGTCATAGCACAGAATGGTGTATTTGTTTTAGAAGTAAATCCACGTTCAAGTCGTACAGTGCCATTTTTAAGTAAAATTACTGACATACAAATGGCACAACTTGCAATGCGTGCTATTATGGGTGAGAAACTTAAAGATTTAGGTTATAAAGCAGGTATTCAACCATACACTGAAGGCGTCTTTGTAAAAGCACCAGTATTTAGTTTTAATAAATTGAAGAATGTTGATATTACGCTTGGACCTGAAATGAAATCAACCGGAGAAGTCATGGGTAAAGATACAACGATGGAAAAAGCTTTATTTAAAGGCTTAACAGCTAGTGGTATGGAAGTTAAAGATCACGGCACTGTATTGATGACAGTTAGTGATAAAGACAAAGAAGAAGTTGTTAGTATTGCACATCGCTTAAATGAAGTGGGCTACAAAATTTTAGCTACAGAAGGTACAGCAAATAAATTAGCTGAACATGATATTCCTGCAGAAATCGTTGGTAAGATTGGAAAAGAAGATGATTTATTAACACGTATTCAACAAACTGAAGTACAAATTGTAGTTAATACGATGACAAAAGGTAAAGAATTTGAGCGTGATGGTTTCCAAATCAGACGTACATCAGTTGAAAATGGTGTACCATGTCTTACTTCATTAGATACGGCAGATGCATTGACATCTGTAATCGAAAGCATGACATTTACAATGAAAAATATGTAAATTCTAGATTTTAGTACACTAAGGTAAAATAATAGAGCTACCATATTTTATCTTAGTTAATCTAGAGAAGTATTTAAAACACGAGGTGTAGAACATATTATGAATAATTTACCTATTATAGCATTAGATTTTGATTCAGCAGAAGCGGTAGATGCCTTTTTGGATCAATTTGATGAGCCACTATTTGTAAAGGTTGGCATGGAATTGTTTTATCAAACAGGGCCACAATTTATTAAATCTATTAAAGCGCGCGGTCACGAAATCTTTCTTGATTTAAAATTACATGATATTCCTAATACTGTTGGCAAAGCAATGGAAGGCTTGAGTAAGTTGAATGTTGATTTAGTTAATGTTCACGCTGCCGGGGGAACTGAAATGATGAAACGCGCTTTGGAAGGTTTAAGAAAGCATAATGAAAACATTAAAATTATAGCAGTCACCCAATTGACTTCAACAACTGAGACAATGTTAAGAAAAGAGCAAAATATTCAGAGTTCAATTGAAGATGCTGTACTCAATTACGCTCGGTTAGCAAAAACTTCTGGTTTGGATGGTGTCGTGTGTTCACCACTTGAAGCAGCACTACTTACAGAAAAGCTTGGAACACAATTCTTGAAAGTAACACCTGGTATCAGACCAGAAAACGTTCATTCTAATGACCAAAAAAGAATTACTACACCAGAAGAAGCAAAGCAATTAGGTTCAACACATATTGTGGTTGGCCGTCCAATTACGAAAAGTGATGATCCAGTGTCCAGTTATCATAAAATTAAAGAAAGTTGGTTAAATTAATATGGCTAAATCAATAGCAAAATCACTCTTAGATATAAAGGCAGTTTCACTTTCACCAAATGATCCATATACATGGAGTTCAGGTATTAAAGCTCCTATTTATTGTGATAATCGTGTGACTTTAGGGTATCCTAAGGTACGTCGCAATATTAGAGATGGTTTGTCTGAATTGATTAAAGAACAATTTGACGAAGTTGAGATTATTTCAGGAACTGCTACTGCAGGTATTCCACACGCAGCCTATGTTTCTGAAGTATTAGATTTACCTATGAATTATGTACGTTCAAAGAGTAAAAGCCATGGAAAACAAAACCAAATTGAAGGTGCATTAAGTAAAGGGAAAAAGGTAGTAGTCGTTGAAGACTTAATATCCACAGGTGGCTCGTCTATTAAAGCTGTTGAAGCCCTTAAAGAAGGAGGAGCTGATGTACTAGGTGTAGTTGCTATATTTACGTATGGACTTAAAAAAGCAGATGAGCAGTTTAACCAAGCAAATATTCCATTCTTTACGTTATGTGATTATAACGAACTGATTGAGGTAGCAAAAGAAAAAGGAGACATTTCTGATAAAGATATTAGTTCTTTAGTTGAATGGAGAGACAACTTGGCATAAAATGTGGGTTGGAGGGGAGTATTATGACCGAAGACCCAAACAAAGGATATAAACATTTTGCTCATTTAAACGACTTTTTAAAAAAAGAAGAGGATTATAGATATCCAACACATTCAGATAATAAAGATGAAGGGATCTCTGAAACCTCAGAAGAAAATATATATAAAAAATCAAAGTCTACCATAAAACAAAAAGGACATATTAAGTAATCTAAGCAAGGAATTATTCATAAATATGTTCGTTTAATATTAAAGAGGAAGTTCAAAACACATGTGATTTTGATCTTCCTCTTTAAATTAATTAAAATTTATTATTGGATATAGGTCATAAAGTATTGTATGTTACTTAACGACAATTCAATGCTTTAACCTCATTGAATTTATACATTAATAGATAAATTAAGTATGTTAAGAAACACAAGTGTTGAATATCTTTAGCGGATTACAATTTTAATAATAAGATACCCAACTAACAATACTAATGCCGCAATTAGTAACGGAATAATATAAAAAGACATGAAAAATACCTCCAATTGGATTTATGATTATTCTAACTAGTAAATATTAAAAAGTAAAAAAATTAGGATGAATAGTTGTTTTAAAGTAATATCACAATCTCTCAACTTAAATTAGGTCTAAGCAAGGATGGCATAGTAATTATGTTATTCAAAATGATATGATGGCTAGTGTTATAATGTATTTGCATTTATATTACGTTGTATAATATAGCATTACAAGTATTTTATTACGACATCTTCAATGAGAAGATGTCTCTATTTATTTTTAATTTAACTCGTAATTATTGTGGAATGATAAAAATTAATATATGAAAAAGCTAGGGGTGTTTAAATGAAAATGATGAAACAATTATTTCGTGATCACACTAAAAATATTATTGTCTGTTTAATAGGCGCATTTGTCAGTGCAATTGCAGTAAACTGTTTTATCCTAGAATCAAATCTAGGTGATGGTGGAACGGTTGGGATTTCATTAGCGCTTAAATATGCATTTGGCTGGTCGCCTGCTTTGAGTTCATTAATTATTAATACACTTGTTATTATAGTAGGCTGGAAATTTTTAAGTACTAGGACCGCTGTATATACATTTATTGCAAACACTGCAATTTCTCTATTTTTAGATTTAACAGAAAGTTTTAGTACAGGTATAGATAACTTCGTAATCAATGCTGCATTCGGTGGCGTATTTGTAGGTGTAGGTATTGGTTTAGTCATTGCAGCGGGCGGTGTTATTGGTGGCACATCAGTAATTGCCAAAATGATGAACAAATATTTTGATATTAAAACTTCACAAGGTATTTTTGTGTTAGATGCCTTAGTTGTTTTATCATTCTTATTTGTATTACCATTAGAAAATGTGCTGTTTACAATTATTATGATATTTATTACTGAACGTGCAACTGCATTTATAATTGAAGGTTTTAATCCTAAAAAAGCAGTTACAATAATTTCAGATAGGAACGAAATCATCAGTGATAAAATTAATAGTTTTACAGGCAGAGGGTCAACCTTACTTAAAGGTAAAGGCGGCTTTGGTAAAAAAGAAACGAGTATGTTATATGTAGTAGTACCACAATCCCAAGTAACAAGGGTAAAAAAATTAGTGAATGAAGAAGATGACAAAGCTTTCTTAGTAATACATGATGTACGTGATGTACTTGGTAGTGGCTTTATAAATCTAACTTAAATAATATTTTATAAAGATAAGATAGATAGTATTATAATTGATAGATGATGACAATATTGTATATTCGATTTTTTAAAGCAAATCATTTATTCTAGTATAAGAAGTCTAAAGGAGGCTAGGTTATGGCTATACCAAAAATAACTACATTTCTTATGTTTAATGGGAATGCAGAAGAAGCAATTAATCTATATGTAAATACATTTGAAGATGCTGAAATATTAGCATTAGTAAAATATAGTGAAAGTGATGAAGAACCAACCGGGGCTGTACAGCACGCTATTTTTAGATTGAAAGATCAAGTGTTTATGGCAATTGACAATATGAATGGTGTGGATATAGAAATGAACCCAGCCATGTCGCTGTATGTCACTGTTGAGAATGCATTAGAAATGGAACGTCTATTCAATAATTTAAAAAGTGGTGGAGCAATTTTAATGCCTAAGACTGAAATGCCACCATTTAGAGAATTTGCCTGGATTCAAGACAGATTCGGTGTTAATTTCCAATTAGCATTGCCAGAATAAATTTATAATTAATATGAGAAAGGCTAGGATACTTATCGATTTTGAATATGCATTCAATCGATTTTATCCTAGCCTTTTTGTTATGCATTCAGCTAATAAAAGTGAATAACAAATAATTACTGAACTTTCATTTTTTGTATGTGATCATAATCTGGTGTAGCATAAAGTGTTTTTTGATTATCGTATGTTACAAATCCTGGCTTAGCTCCAGATGGCTTGTGCACATGTTTAATTTCTGTATAATCTACTGGAATTTGACCAGAACTGCCAGCTTTAGAGAAATAACCAGATAACATAGCAGCTTCTTTTATTGTATTTTCACTTGGTGAGTCATTAAGAATCACGACATGCGAACCTGGTATATCTTTAGTGTGGAACCAAAGATGATGCTTAGCAGCTTTTTTATTTGTTAAATAATCATTCTGCTTATTGTTTTTACCAACAAGAATCGTATCGCCATCAGTAGAAATATATTCTTGTAATTGTATAGATTGTTTCTTTTTCTTCTTATTTTGTTTTCGTTGTTTCATGAAACCTTGTTCTGAAAGTTCATCGCGAATATCGTCAATATCATCTACAGAAATATGAGCGAGTTGTTGTTCAATACTTTCAAAATAAGCAATATTCTCTTGTGTTAATTCAATTTGTCCATGTAATTCATGTTCTCTTGTTTTTAGTTTATTATATTTTTTGTAATAGTTCTGGGCATTAACAGCAGGTGCTTTTGTTGGATTTAAAGGAATAGTTATTTCTTCACCTGTATAATAATTAAGTGTGGTAATTTCCTTATCACCTTGCTTAATTTGATATATATTTGCTGTAATTAATTCTCCATACAATTGTTGAAGTTCTTTGTCTTTTGTGCCTTCTTGCTCATCAATGAGTTTACTTAATTTATTTTGATATTTATGAAGTTGTTGTTGCACAAATTTAACTAAATCATTTGCACGTTGTTTCACACGTTCTCTTTCACCACGTGCATCATAGTAACGATCGAGTAAATCATGCAGTGAACTATATTCAACGACATCGTCATAAAATCGATCTAATTTCATAAAGTAAAAATCTTCTTTACCTGTTTCATGATTTTTATGAAAAACAGGAGTAGGTTTTTTCTTAGTTTCTTCAATAACTGTGTCAAATGCATCTGGTAAAGTTTGCGTAGTCATAAATTGTTTTCTACCAACGATTTCATTTGTAATTAATGGGCTGAAACCTTCAATATGATCTAACAGTTGGCGAGCAATCTTTCCACTATTAAAATCTATATATTTCAATACCTCTTGTCCAGAAATTTCATATGGATTCATTTTATTTTGTGTAGGCGGTGCTTCATATTGAAAACCTGGCATTACAGTACGATACTGGTTGGTATTTGGTGTTAAATGTTTAAAACCTTCTATAATCTTGCGTTGTTCATCTACTAAAATTAAATTACTGTGTTTACCCATGATTTCTAAAATTATAGTACGATGAATGGTATCTCCAATTTCATCTTTGCTTTGTACATCTATTTCTACTCGTCTATCATTCCCAATTTGCTTTACTGCTTTTATAAATCCACCTTCAATATGTTTACGAAAAACACGCGCAAACATAGGAGGTTCAAATGGATTATCATATTTTTTATTAGTTAAATGCATTCTAGTAAAACTAGGATGGATAGAGAGTAGAAGCTGATGATTTTTCCGGTTTTGACGTACGACAACAAGTAGTGTGTCGTTTTCTGGTTGATTTATTTTATGGATTCTACCGCCTACAAGAAATTGTAGGGATTCCACCATTTTCTTTGTGAATAAACCATCATATGCCATTACTATCAGCCACCTTATTTTTAGTCATTCAACATATTGTAACATGATGGAAAGATTAGGTCATGAGCAAAGTTTGTGTTGTAGGATGCTATACAATCCAATGTTTCTTATGGTATCATATGTTAATAATAGAAGATAAGCTTAGAGAGGTAGTAAGTCATGGATAATGAGAAAGGTTTATTGATTGTGCTTTCTGGACCTTCAGGTGTAGGAAAAGGGACAGTTAGAAAAAAAATATTTGATGATCCAACCACATCTTATAAATATTCTATTTCGATGACCACGCGTGATAAACGTGAAGGTGAAGTAGACGGTGTTGATTATTTTTTCAAAGCGAAGTCAGAATTTGAAGAATTAATTAAACAAGATGAATTTATAGAATATGCTGAATACGTTGGAAACTATTACGGAACACCTGTGCAATACGTTAAAGATACAATGGATCAAGGTCACGATGTATTTTTAGAGATTGAAGTGGAAGGTGCGAAACAAGTACGTAAGAAATTCCCAGATGCATTATTTATTTTTCTTGCCCCACCAAGTTTAGATCATTTACGTGAGCGATTAGTCGGTCGTGGAACAGAATCTGATGAGAAGATTCAAAGTCGCGTGGCTGAAGCACGTAAAGAAGTTGAAATGATGAACTTGTATGATTATGTTGTGGTAAATGATGAAGTAGAGTTAGCCAAGCAACGTATTCAATCTATTGTGGAAGCTGAGCATTTAAAAAGAGAACGTATCGAAGCAAAATATAGAAAAATGATATTGGAGGCAAAAAAATAATGTTATATCCACCATTAAATGAATTAACAGATAAAGTTAGTTCAAAGTATTTAATTGCAACTACTGCTGCAAAACGTGCCCGTGAATTAGACGAAAACCCAGAAGTAGGAACACTAAATAAATATAATTCAAGAAAACCTGTAGGCAAAGCGTTAGAAGAAATCGCTGACGGAGATGTTTATCCTAACGGACTTAACTAAATTTATCTAAGCAATAATAATTAAATCTTGAAACGCACGAGTTTGGCGAAGGCTATTTTATTTTAAAATTTTTCAAGTGCACACCATGCAGTAGCAAGGTGTGCTTTTTTTATTTAATTATTAATTTGTGTATAATGAGAATTAATCACATTATTAACGAAATATTTAAATTAAACCTGTATTTTTGCCTAACAGGCAACTATAGCCTTTGAGAGGTATATTTAAAACATTTGGAGGAGATTTGCAATGAAACGAATATTACTTGCGGTTACAGGGGGAATCGCTGCGTATAAAGCAATTGATTTAACGAGTAAATTAACGCAAGCAGATTATGATGTTAGAGTTATGTTGACAGATCATGCACAAGAATTTGTGACCCCTTTAGCTTTCCAAGCAATCGGTAGAAATCCAGTTTATACAAGTACTTTTTTAGAACAAGACCCAAAAGAAATACAACATGTGTCATTAGGAGACTGGGCAGATGCAATTGTTGTAGCTCCAGCTACAGCGAATACTATAGCAAAACTAGCTAATGGCATTGCTGATGACATGGTGACTTCTACATTACTTGCTACAAAGACGCCTAAGTTTATTGCACCTGCAATGAATGTACATATGTATGAAAATAATAGAACACAGCATAATCTTGCTACATTGGATGCAGATGGTTATTATTTTCTTGAGCCTGGTGAGGGTTTTTTAGCATGTGGCTATGTAGCAAAAGGGCGCATGGAAGAACCATTACAAATTGTAGAAAGATTAAATCAGTATTTTGAAGAGCAAAACCAATCTACACATATGATAGACAGTCGTTTTGAAGGGGTAAATGCATTGATTACTGCTGGACCAACAGTGGAAGAGTTGGATCCTGTGCGTTATTTATCTAATCGCTCTTCAGGGAAAATTGGTTATGCGCTAGCTGAATCATTAATGAAACGCGGAGCAAATGTCACATTAGTATCTGGGCCCACACACCTTAATCCGCCAGAAAATGTAGATGTCATCCAAATTCAAAGTGCTGAAGAAATGTTTGAAGCAGTAAAATCACGCTTTGATCAACAAGATATTGTATTTAAAGCAGCGGCAGTTTCAGATTATGCACCTGCTGAAATGTTAGAGCATAAACTAAAAAAACAAGATGGCAATTTATCTGTTACGTTCAAACGTACGCCAGATATATTAAAGTATTTAGGAGAATTTAAAACAAAGCAATTTTTAGTCGGTTTTGCTGCTGAAACTCAAAACATTGAAACATACGCACAAAAGAAACTTGAAAGTAAAAATGCAGATGTGATTATTGCTAATAATGTAGGCGATCGATCTATAGGTTTTAGTTCAGATGATAATGAATACACAATGTATTTCAAGAGTGGAGAACCTATCAGTTTAGGAAAACATAAAAAAGTCATACTAGCGGAGCATATCTTAGATAGTTTAGAAACAAGGTGGCAATAAGATGATAGCAAAAGTAATAGTGGATATACCTTCTAAAAGTGTGGACTTTGCATTTGATTATATCATTCCTATAAGATTACAATCGATGGTACAAATAGGGATGCGCGTAATTGTACCATTTGGTCCACGTACAATTCAAGGCTACATTATGGAGATAACTGACCACCCCGATACAAACATTGATGTGGCGAAATTAAAGGAAATTAAAGAAATACAAGATATTAAGCCAGAATTAACAGAAGAGTTGATTAAACTAACAGATTGGTATAATAATTATTTTGTAACAAAACGTATTTCTATGTTAGAAGTAATGTTACCGAGTGCGATTAAAGCAAAATATACAAAAGTTTTTGCGATTAAAAATGAGGACGCAGTGCCGGAATATTTACTTCGCCGCTTTAACAATGAAGGTCACTATCCATACAAAGAAGCTCAATATAATGATGATTTAACGATATTATCTTCTTTGTTAAAAAAAGGTGACGTAGCAGAAGTTACGCTATTATCACAAAATGTAAGTAAGAAAAAGCAGCGTGCAGTTAAAATTATAGAAGGTTTCGATTATGATGAGGTTCTTGGTTCCTTGGAGAAATCAAAAAAGCAATATGACTTATATGCCTATTTAATTGATGAACATCATCATACTATATTATTAAAACAATTAGAAGAAATGAATTTTTCGAAATCGAGTATAGACACGCTCATGCGCAAAGGTTTTATTGAAAAATATGATGCTATCGTCGAGCGTGACCCATTTGAAACACGCGTTTTTGAACAAGATGATAAGCAACAACTGACAGTAGATCAGCAGCAAGCATTTGAAGCTATACTTGCAAATATCAAGTCACATGAACAACGTACATTTCTTCTTCATGGTGTTACAGGTTCAGGTAAAACAGAAGTATATTTGCAAACAATAGAAGAAGTGTTGCATTTGAATAGACAGGCAATGATGTTAGTGCCTGAAATTGCTTTGACACCACAAATGGTTTTAAGGTTCAAAAAGCGCTTTGGTGACGAAGTTGCAGTGCTTCATTCAGGTTTATCTAAAGGTGAACGTTATGATGAATGGCAAAAAATTAGAGATGGTAAGGCACGCGTAAGTGTAGGTGCGCGTTCTAGTGTCTTTGCTCCGTTTAAAAATTTAGGGATGATTATCATTGATGAAGAACATGAATCATCGTATAAGCAAGAGGATTATCCTAGATATCATGCTAGAGACATAGCGCAGTGGCGAAGTGAATATCATCAGTGTCCGTTAATTTTAGGAAGTGCTACACCAAGTTTAGAGACATATGCACGAGCAGATAAAGGTGTATATGAATTGCTATCGTTACCTAATAGGGTCAATCAACAAGCGTTACCTCGTATTGAAATTGTGGATATGAGAGCAGAGTTAACTTCTGGTAATCGTTCGATGTTTTCAGAACAATTGAGAGAAGCAATTCAAGATCGTTTAGATAAACAAGAGCAAATTGTCTTATTTTTAAATAGACGTGGTTATGCATCATTTATGCTATGTAGAGACTGTGGACATGTGCCTCAATGTCCAAACTGTGATATTTCATTAACTTATCATAAATCTTCAGATCAATTAAAATGTCATTATTGTGGTCATCAAGAAATACCACCAAATAAATGTCCAAACTGTGAAAGTGAACATATTAGACAAGTTGGTACAGGTACACAACAAGTTGAAGAATTGTTGCAAGAAGTTTTCCAACAAGCTCGCATTATTCGTATGGATGTTGATACGACTTCACGTAAAGGTGCACATGAAAAATTATTAAATGACTTTGGTTCAGGCAAGGGTGATATTTTATTAGGAACACAAATGATTGCAAAAGGATTAGACTTCCCTAATATTACGCTCGTAGGTGTGCTTAATGCAGATACAATGCTTAACCTCCCTGATTTTAGAGCAAGTGAACGGACATACCAGTTATTAACTCAAGTGTCTGGTCGTGCGGGACGTCATGAAAAGGAAGGACAAGTCATTATCCAAACATACAATCCAGAACACTATGCAATTAAAGATGTTCAAAATAATGATTATCCAGCTTTCTATCATAAGGAAATGAATTATAGAAAAATTGGTAAGTATCCACCATATTTCTTTTTAATTAATTTTACAATTGCTCACAAAGATATGAAGAAAGTGATGGAAGCCTCAAAGCATATTCATAAAATTTTATTACAACACTTAACTGATAAAGCATTAGTGTTAGGACCATCACCAGCTGCGTTATCACGGATAAATAATGAATATAGATTTCAAATATTGATTAAATATAAAAGTGAACCAACTTTACATGAAGCGTTAAAATATTTAGATGATTATTATCATGATCAATACTTAAAAGAAAAGTTATCATTGAAAATTGATATTAATCCGCAAATGATGATGTAATTGAAATGTATCATGCTCTCATCATCGGGGTAATAAGAATTATAAAATGAAATAATCAAAAAAAATCCTCTATCTATAATAAATAGATAGAGGATTTTTGAAAAAAGTAATAAATATAGTTGTAGTTATATAAAATTAAGAAGTGAACCTACTTATAGTAGATTCACTTAAACATAGTAATTCAATATTAAAGATTTAAATTTAAAGCTAATTCTAAAATAGAACCTAATGTTGCTGCTACTTCTGCTGATAACATAGTAAGC
>Ga0079226_10001059_pt1 | contig 20851 bp, 22 predicted proteins | sample Poulit2014_FD_76345 | JGI IMG/M metagenome (GOLD analysis project Ga0079226, IMG submission 76345) | Agricultural soil microbial communities from Georgia to study Nitrogen management - Poultry litter 2014 | ecosystem: Environmental > Terrestrial > Soil > Agricultural land | place: USA: Georgia... | reverse complement strand
CAGGTTCGCTGACTGTAGTGGATGTTGTCTTGGCGCTAGGTTTCATAAGTCATGACCGAGTTGATGAGCGGGCTTCATACACAGAGTTTAGCAGCAATGCTAAAGCACAAGGATATTGCGGAGCTTGTAGACAAAAACCAGCTTTAAGTTTCCGTTCAGCTTGCCGGAGTACTATAAAAACGTCAGCAGCACAGCGTGTTTTAGCTGGCTCATTTAAACGAGGAAACGACCATGAAAACTTTAACAGCATTATGTGTTTCAGCTGCTCTATTGATGGGTGCCGGCATTGCACAGGCCAAAGATGTTAGCCCTGCACAAATCGTTGAGTTGAGTAATTCAGGCGCAATCATGCCTTTTGCACAGCTTGATGCCGCAGCATTGGCACAGCATCCCGGCGCAACACTGTTGGATACCGATCTTGAGGAATCTAATGGCCGCTACATTTACCAAGTGGATGTGCGTGACGGCAAAGGCCAAAAATGGGAAGTTGAGCTGGATGCGGAAACAGCTGAAGTCCTAAAAAACAAGCAGGATGATTAACGCCTAAAGGGTCTAAATATAAACTTAATGACGCTGTACTTGACGGAGTAGGTTAAGTACAGCGCTTTTTAGATTCTGTCAAAGCAGCGCTAGCTGCCTTGAGTATACGAAAGGTTTTTCGGTGCAGGCTTACAGCGGCAAAGTAAATAGTTTTTGCGCAGCTAAAGATAAACTGACCGATAGCAACATAATGGCAAAAATACGCTGCAACATAGGCCCACCTAAGCGCGTGGCAAGTTTATTACCCAGCAAAACACCTATTGACCCCCCTATGGCAATGCCTGCTAGCAATGAGAAAGGCGGGCTGGCTGCGCTCAAGTAGATGATAAAACCCGCGCCAGAAACCACCGCAATCACTGCCATGGACGTGGCTGCTGCGGCCAGCATGCTCAGCGGGCTGAACCAAAGCAGTGCCGGCACAATTAAGAAGCCACCACCAACCCCCATCAGCCCCGACAAGATACCAACCCATAAGCCGATGACGACCAACATGATGCGGTTCAAAGGACGCTTGTCGGACTGCTCAGGCAGTTTGGCGTTCTTCCACATGCGCCATGCGGACCACAGCACCAATAGACAAAAACCCAGTACCAACCAAAATTCATTGATCAGTTGGCCCAGCTGTTGGCCAATCCAACTGCCCGGTAAGCCTGTCACTATCAGCAGTACGGCAGGGGTGAGGTGAACATCACCGGAACGCCAGCGGCTTACAGTGCCAATCAGTGCAGACAGCGCCAAGGCACCAAGACTGACACCAATAGCATCCCGTAGCGGTAAATGCAGGCTGAGCAATAAAGGTAAAGCGACCAATGAGCCACCAGCACCGGTTAAACCCAGTAAAGTGCCCAATAACAAACCAATGCCGAGTGCTTCGTAAATTAAATTGTCCACGGTTCGGTCCGTAAGAAAAATGTAGGTGTTAAGTGTACGAGGTTAAGCTCCTAGGGTAAAAGTTCTCTGCTATTTAATCAGCTGTTGCAGACTATGTCGGTTTAGCGAAGTATAGCGGGGTAGTTTAAAAGGCTAGAGTTTGAGTGTGGGTTGGTGAAAGGAATAGATATGACGGTCAAAGCAAATAAACGACAGCGTTGTCCGCAGTGTACACGGCCACAGACGCATTGTTTGTGCGCACTTATACCGAGTTTGCCCAGCCGAACGCGCATAGTGTTGATTCAGCACCCTGATGAAACCAAGCATGCTTTAAATACTGCACGGATGACTGCACTGGGTTTACACAATGCAGAGCTGATTGTTGCTGAAACTGTGGAAAATTTAGAGCGCTACTTGCAGCAGCCCGGCTATCGAGCTGGTTTGTTATTTCCAGGTGAAGATGCTCAACAATTAAGTGCTTATCAGACTGAGCAGCAGCCGTGGTTGCTGGTGGTGCCTGATGGTACTTGGCGTAAAGCACGGCGGATTTTGTACTGTAACCCGCTGCTGGCAACTTTACCGCGAGTGACTTTGCCGTCTGGTTTGCGCAGTCGCTATCGGCTGCGCAAAGCGCCGGATGCGCAGGCTTTAGCCACTGTGGAGGCAGTCAGTAATGCCTTGGCTATTTTGGAGCCGGCTGTTGATTTTAGCCCGTTATTAAAGCCCTTTGATGCGTTGATCGAAGGGCAAATCCAAGCTATGGGGGCTGCAACCTATAGGCGCAATCATCTAATTGGCGATGATTAAATGGCTGTGCTCAGCGTTGCAAACATAAGTGTTACTGATGCGCAGCCTGTTATAAGCTGCATCTATGTGAATAAGGAGAGAGCAAGATGATGATCTTTCACACCCGTAAGTGGGTGAAGCCAGAAGATTTAAATCCCAATGGCACTTTGTTTGGTGGCAGCTTATTACGTTGGCTGGACGAGGAAGCGGCGATTTATGCCATTGTCCAGTTGGACAATCCCAACGTGGTGACCAAGCTGATTTCTGAGGTGAACTTTGTCAGTTCAGCTCAGCAAGGGGATATTATTGAGCTGGGTATCACAGCCGTAGAGTTTGGTCGTACTTCAATTACCCTAAGGTGTGTGGTGCGTAACAAAATCACCCATAAGAATATTTTAACCATTGAGCGCATGGTGTTTGTCAATATAGGCGCTGATGGTAAGCCCGAGCCCCATGGTAAGACGCAGATTACTTACAGCCACGAGCGTATGGATCAGGAGTTAGCCAAACAGCCTGAGTAGCTGTTAGCTGCATATTAAACGCTTGCCAGAAGGGGCTCGACAAGCGTTTAATTGCTGTGCAGCTTAGACGTTAAATCTAAAGTGCATCACATCGCCATCTTGTACGATGTAATCTTTACCTTCCAGGCGCCACTTGCCAGCTTCTTTAGCACCGGCTTCACCTTTATATTCAATAAAGTCTGCGTAGCTGATGACTTCAGCACGGATGAAGCCTTTTTCAAAGTCGGTGTGGATAGCAGCAGCAGCCCGTGGTGCAGTTGCACCGATTTTCACTGTCCAAGCGCGCACTTCTTTGACCCCGGCAGTGAAGTAGGTTTGCAACTCCAATAGCTCATAACCGGCACGAATCACCCGGTTTAAGCCCGGCTCTTCAAGGCCGAGCGTTTCAAGGAACATATCCTTTTCTTCGCCGTCTTCCAGTTCGGCAATTTCTGCTTCAATTTTATTGCACACTGGCACCACAATAGCGCCTTCTTCTTCGGCAATGGCGCGCACGATGTCGAGCAATGGGTTGTCTTCAAAGCCTTCTTCGTCAACGTTAGCGATATACATGACGGGTTTGGTGGTCAGTAGATGAAAACCGCGGACGATGTTTTTTTGTTCTTCGCTCCAATCTTTGAGCAAAGTGCGAGCAGGCTTGCCGTCAGCAAAGTGGGCAATTAGCTGCTCTAAAAGCGCTTTTTGTGCCACAGCTTCTTGGTCGCCGCCTTTAGCAGTACGGGCAACCCGCTGCAATTGTTTTTCGCAGCTGTCCAAGTCAGCAAAAATCAATTCCAGGTCAATAATTTCAATATCGCGCTTGGGGTCCACTGAGTTGGAGACATGAATCACGTTATCATCTTCAAAGCAGCGCACCACGTGAGCAATGGCGTCTGTTTCGCGGATGTTGGCTAAAAACTGGTTGCCTAAGCCTTCACCTTTGGAAGCCCCTTCCACCAGGCCAGCAATGTCGACAAATTCCATAGTGGTGGGCAAAACACGTTCCGGCTGAACAATTTCAGCTAAGGGCCCTAAACGCGGGTCAGGTACGGCAACAATGCCGGTGTTTGGCTCAATGGTGCAAAATGGAAAGTTTTCGGCTGCAATGCCGGATTTGGTCAAGGCGTTAAATAGAGTCGACTTGCCCACGTTGGGCAAACCTACGATACCGCAGTTAAATCCCATGATGAGTCCTCAGGAGAAATAGAGTCAGGCCTTTTGGCTGTGTAGCTGCTGCATTGCGCGGGAAAAGTTACCGTCAAGAAGATCAGGCAGTACGCCAAGGGCGAATTCGATACTGGTGTTAATGAGTTCTTGATCGTTACGTGGCGCGCGGCTGAGTACATAATTGGATACTTGACTGCTGTGGCCGGGGTGGCCAATGCCAATGCGTAAACGATGAAAATTTCTTTGGTTGGCGAGGCTGGCGATAATATCGCGCAAACCATTGTGCCCACCGTGTCCGCCGCCTTGCTTGAGTTTGCAGACGCCTGGTGGCATGTCTAACTCGTCATGGGCAACTAGAATTTCTTCAGGTTTAATTCTAAAAAAATTAGCCAGTGCAGCAACGGATTGACCGCTACGGTTCATGTAAGTGGTCGGGATCAATAAGCGTACATCATGGCCTTGATGATTGAGTTTTCCGGTGAGACCGAAATATTTCTTATCAAAGCTCAGATTAACGCCATATGCTGAGGCGAGCCGCTCAACAAATAAAGCCCCTGCGTTATGCCGGGTCTGGTCGTATTCTGGGCCTGGGTTACCTAAGCCAACGATCAGTTGCACAGCAGTCACTACAGGGGCTCCTTTTATACAGATTAAGCGGTGAGAGGCTTACTCCTCTTTGTCACCACTGTCCTCTTCACCTTCTTGTGCTTCAGCTTCATCTAGCGGCTGATCTTGCTCTGCGTCTTCTTCTTCCTCAAGACGGGCAGGGCTGACAGTTGCGATAGGTGGGTTGATATCTTGCTCCAAGTCCAGTTCAGTGAACTCAACACCTTTTGGCGCTGCAATGTCGGCCAAGTGAACGGTTTCGTTCAGGTCAACTTTCAGCATGTCCACTTCAATGGACTCAGGCAGGTCTTGCGGCAAACAGGTGACTTCAACTTCAGTGGCCAGACGGAAGATATCACCGCCGCCCAATTTAACACCCACACACTCTTCGTCATTAATCAGCACGAGAGGAATCATGGTGGTGAGCTTCTGACCGGCAATAATGCGTACAAAGTCAGCGTGCAGAACCACTTCGCGAGAAGGGTGGCGCTGTAAGTCTTTAATTAGAACATTTTGTTTGCTGCCAGTGCCGGCATTATTCAGTTCTAGAATGCTACTGAACGCAGCATCGTTAAGCAGCAGACGTGCCACTTCACGGGTTTCTAAACTGATCAGCTCAGGCTCTTCATCGCCACCGTAAACTACAGCAGGGATTAAGTCTGCGTTACGACGTAGGCGGCGGCTCGCACCTTTCCCTAAGTCGGTACGCGATTGTACATTAAGAGTAAATTCGCTCATGGGTGTTTTCTCCAAAGTAACAACTGCACTTATCAGCTTGCGACCAGTGACAAGTGTGTTGTGAAAGCCTAAGTATCAATTAGGCGGTAGTTGATTGCGCAGTATTCAACGGAACATTGCGCTAATCGATTCTTCATTGCTGATCCGGCGTACAGCTTCAGCGACCACAGGGGAAATGTCGAGTTGACGAATCCGTGGACAGGCTTGAGCAGCCGCAGATAGCGGAATAGTATTGGTAATGACTATTTCATCGAGCAGTGAGTTCTCGATATTTTCAAGCGCACGGCCTGAGAAAATAGGGTGGGTGCAATAGGCTAATACTTGCGCGGCGCCACGCTCTTTTAAAGCGCTGGCAGCAGTGCACAGAGTTCCTGCAGTATCCACCATGTCATCCACTAAAATGCAGGTACGGTTTTCAACATCACCGATAATGTGCATCACTTCTGACTGGTTGGCTTTAGGGCGGCGCTTATCGATAATCGCTAAGTCTACGCCTAAGGCTTTGGCAACCGCACGGGCGCGTACCACGCCACCAATATCAGGGGAAACAATCATCAGGTTGTCAAAGCGCTGGGTTTGGATGTCATCCACCAGCACTGGAGAACCGTAAATGTTATCCACCGGAATATCGAAGAAACCTTGGATTTGGTCAGCGTGCAGGTCAACGGTCAAGACGCGGTCAACACCAACACCAGACAGCATGTCAGCCACCACTTTGGCGCTAATAGCAACACGAGCTGAGCGAGGGCGACGGTCTTGGCGAGCATAGCCAAAGTATGGAATAACCGCAGTGATGCGCGACGCTGAAGAGCGCCGGAAAGCATCAATCATAACGATGAGTTCCATGAGGTTGTCATTGGTCGGTGCGCAAGTTGGCTGTATTAAAAATACATCTTTACCGCGTACGTTCTCATTGATTTCCGCACTGATTTCACCATCAGAAAATTTGCCAATAGAGGCGTTACCCAGAGGAATATACAAATGCTTTGCAACTCGACGGGCAAGGTCGGGGTTTGCGTTCCCCGTAAAGATCATCATCTTGGACACGCGCAGTACCTGTTACTGTGAGTGGGCCTGACGAAAAAAACCTTCGTAATCCCGCGTTCAACGCGAAATGACGAAGGCTTCGTAATGTGGCAGGGGCGGCTGGATTCGAACCAACGCATGGCAGGATCAAAACCTGCTGCCTTACCGCTTGGCGACGCCCCTGTAGAGTTTTACATAAAATGTAAACAATCAGCGTTCAGTTAAGTTTTGTAGAGAGCGGTGCAACATCGAGATGTTAGCGCCTTTTGCTACAAAGCTTGGTAGTTGCTCTGAAATCTGGTTTGCTACTTTAACAGCTTGTTGTCGGTTTGGGAAGCCCCCAAATAAACAACTTCCAGTTCCAGTTAATCGAGCATCAACATATTTGTTTAGCAAGATCAACGCGTTACGCACTTCGGGGTAACGCTCCTCAACTACTGCTTGGCAATCATTGTGACCGCCTTGCTTGAGAACGGAGCGTATAGTAGTTGGCAAAGTGTCCCGTGTCAAGCCTTTGTCTGAAAATACTTCGGCAGTGCTAATGGACACCGGCGGCACCGCTACTAAGTACCAAGGTTCTGGCAAATCAACAGGCTGCAGTTTTTCACCCACACCTTGTGCAAAAGCAGCGCGGCCTTTAACAAAGACGGGTACATCAGCGCCTAGGGTTAAGCCCAGTTCGGCAAGGGTATCGAGCGACACTTGCGTGCGCCATAGGTGATTGAGACCCACTAAGGTGGTGGCCGCATTAGAGCTGCCGCCACCGATCCCGCCGCCCACCGGTAGTTTCTTGTCGAGCCAGATATCAGCGCCCAGACTGCTTTGCGTGTGTGCTTGCAGCAAGCGTGCGGCGCGCACAATGAGATTATCGTTATGTGCGACACCCTCGATTGGGGAGTGCAAAATAATCTGACCATCGTTGCGCGGGTTGAAGTGCAAGGTGTCGGCGTAATCTAAAAACTGAAACAAAGTTTCTAGTAGGTGATAGCCATCCGCGCGGCGACCAACAATATGCAACATCAAATTAAGCTTAGCAGGTGCCGGCAGGCTCAACTGTGCTGAGTGCAGCTCGGTTTGTGGCTGAACCCTATGTAAAGTGTTTATTTGCATAGCATTACAACCCCAGCTCTCGCGCGCGCCACTCTTTAATCACCAGGGTGATATCTAGACCAGCACCGCTGAGCTTGATGCGTTCGGGTAATTGCAGGTCGCTTTCAGGGCGGTAGCTTAAGTATTGAATGTGCCACTGATTTTGCCGCAGCTCGCTCAGCAAGCTGTTGTCATCCAATTGTAACTGGCTTGGGCTATCTGGTGCCGGCAAGCCTTTGACCCACCACAGCAAGTTTTCCACGGGTAGGCTCCAGCCCAGTTGTTGTTGCATTAACGTTTCAGCGGAAGAGGCTTGAAAGGTGCCGCGGTTGGCAATTTCTAAACTCACTGCGCCTTGACGGCCGGTAAGGCGGGTAGAGCCCTGACCAAGTGGACCTGATAAGCGAATATCAAAGTAATCTTGGCGTTGCAGCCAGAAAATGATCGCGCTGCCGGAGTTGTCTTGGCTGCGAATGCCCAACTTGCCGCTGATTTGCCATGCGTCAATGGGGGCCACTTGTTGTTTATGGCTCTGCCAAGAGCTTGTTTGCTTTGGGTCGCTGAGCTGTTCTTGGGTGCTTAATTGGCTGCAGCCGCTGAGCACAAGCACTATGGCAAGGGTGAAAAGACTTAACAAACGCATGGGGTAACGTCCTTATGGGGTCAGTCGCTGGAGGGTTTCCAAAAGTACGGAGTTCTTAGGTTGGACTTTAAGTGCTTGGTTCCATATCCGTCGCGCCTCGCTGCGCTTGCCTAGTTGCCAAAGGACTTCACCCAAGTGGGCGGCGATTTCAGCATCAGGGTAGGCGGCGTAGGCTTCACGCAAGAGTGTTTCGGCCGATTGTAGATCCCCTAAGCGGTAGTAGACCCAGCCTAAACTGTCAGTGATCGCCGCATCATCGGGCTCAAGTCGGTGGGCGTGCTCGATCAGTTGGCGTGCTTCCTCTAAGCGGTCAGTGCGGTCAGCTAGGGTATAGCCAAGGGCATTGAGGGCCATGGCATTGTCGGGATCGCTAGCAAGAATAAAACGTAAGTCCTGCTCCAGTTGTGGCAGATCGTTGCGTTTTTCGGCGACCATTGCACGGGTGTACAGCAGGCTTGGATCGTCTTTAGACTGTGCTAAGGCTTGATTGATACGCAGCCAAGCGGTTTCGGTGTGCCGGTGATGAGATAGACCTTCTACTTCTATTAGATACAGCTGGGTATTGAGTTCTGGGCGCTGGTTGCGTTGTATATCAAAATAGCTGGTGGCTTCACGCAGGCGCTGTTCAGTTAACAGAAGATCAATAATACGTTGCTGAGCAGCCAAGTAATAATTGCCGTCTTGAGTTGCACGGTAAGCAGTTAAGGCCTGTTCGGTGTCCTGCAGTTCTTCGAAAACGCGGCCCAAGTTGTATTGGGCTGCAGTGTGCTGCGGGTTGCGCGTCAACACATCTTCTAAATACACCTGTGCTTCAAGCCAAGCTTCAAGATCCATGTTAATTAAAGCTAAGGAAAAACGCAGGTCGTCGTCGCTGGGTTCCTGTTGCAGCAACTCTAAAAACTCGGCACGGGCTTCTTCAAGGCGGTTGAGCTCAATCAGTTGACGAGCGTAGGTCATGCGCAGGCGGCTGTCGTTGGGTTGAGTTTTTAAGGCGTTGCGCAAGAGCGGCAAGGCTTCTGTACCACGCTCCAACTGATTGAGCAGGCGTGCTTGCAAGAGTACTGTGGTGGTTGTAGTGAGTTTCTTTGGCTGTTTTTCCAGCAACTGCAAGGCTTCTGCGCTACGCTGTGCCTGGTAAAGTAAAATTGCCTTACTGAAGACCAGTTGTGGGTGGTGGGGCTGTACGCTCAATAGTCGATCAAAGTGCTGCAGCAGTTGGTTGCGAGTGTGTTCGTCAGCTTGAGTGGCAGACAGTGCAATCAGGTCAAAGCGTGTCTCACCCTTGGCTAAAAATACATTTTCCATATACTGCAGGGCGGCATTATAGTGGCCAGCTTGTGCCAGATGAATGGCCGCTGCACGTTGCGCATCGAGATTATCGGGGGCTGCGTCTGCCCAAATTAGAGCGTTATCTAGGGCGTACTGTTCATCACCGAGGTATTCCGCAATACGGTAAGCGCGCTCAGCGACGCCGGGGTCTGCGGTGGCTTGAGCTTGCTGACTGTAGTTTTCCAGGGCGATGTCAAAGCGATCACGCTGCCCAGCAATTTCTGCGGTCAGCAAGCTGATTAAAGTGTCAGGACTGAACTCAGCAGTCACTGTTTCTGCGGTTTGGGTTTGTACACCAGTGGGCGCAAGGGTATCGTCCACTGCTTCGCTGCTCTCAGTGGAGAAGGTTTGGCAGCCGGATAATATTAAACTGATGGAAATAAGGCTAAAATATTTTTTCATAAGTACTGAGTAAGACAAGTTAGAATAGCGCCATCATGACACAGGCAGAGAAAACACGCGCGACACTCTTAATGATTTGTAGCGTTTTTGTGTGCATTCGGTGCCTGACTTTGCATGTGATAGTCTTAAATATATGTTTTTTATACACTTGATGTGATGTTTTATTTAGGGGGAGGTTGTTCTGAAGGCTTTGAAGTAGGACAATTGCCCACTTTAAATCTCCTTTAGCGACGATGCATGGCTTTTATAGCACTTGGAATTAATCATACAACGGCTTCTGTAGCGGTTCGCGAGCGCGTGGCATTTAGCCCTGAGCAACTGGCTGAGGCACTGCGTCAGCTGTGCCGTAAGGTGGGTAGTCGAGAGGCAGCTATTCTCTCAACCTGTAACCGTAGCGAGCTCTATCTGGAAATGGAACAGGCTCAGCCGCAAGCAGTGCTTGAATGGCTGGCGAATTTCCATGCTGTGCCGGTGGAAGACTTGCAAGCCTGCGCCTATGTGCATCAGGACGATCAAGCAATACGGCATATGATGCGTGTCGCCTGCGGGTTGGACTCCTTGGTATTGGGTGAGCCACAAATTTTAGGGCAGATTAAAACTGCCTATGACGAGGCGCGTGAAGCCGGCACACTGGGACCGCTGTTAGGGCGCTTGTTTCAAGCAACCTTTAGTACTGCTAAAACAGTGCGCACTGATACGGCTATTGGTGAAAACCCAGTTTCAGTGGCCTTTGCTGCGGTCAGTTTAGCGCGGCAGATTTTTGCTGATCTGAGTAGCAGTCAAGCTCTATTAGTCGGTGCCGGAGAAACCATTACTTTAGTCGCGCGACATTTACATGAGCAGGGTGTTAAAAAAATTGTCGTTGCCAACCGTACTTTAGAGCGTGCTCAAGCGCTGGCTGATGAGTTTTCTGGTGAGGCCATTGTCCTTGCGGATATTCCAGATGCTTTAGTCAATAGTGATATTGTGATCAGCTCCACCGCCAGCCAGCTGCCTGTTTTAGGTAAAGGTGCGGTAGAGCGGGCCTTAAAGCTGCGTAAGCATAAGCCTGTATTTATGGTGGATATTGCAGTGCCGCGGGATATTGAGCCGCAGGTTGGCGAACTCAGTGATGTTTACTTATACAGCGTTGACGACCTGCATGAGGTGGTTGCGGAAAACTTAAAAAGCCGCCAAGGCGCCGCTAAGGCTGCTGAAGAGCTGGTGTTGCAGGGGACTGCTGACTTTATGCACCGTTTACGGGAGCTGGAAGCAGTGGACGTATTACGCGCCTACCGCCAGCAAGGTGAGCGTTTGCGGGATGAAGAGCTAGCCCGAGTGCAGCGAGCCTTGAATAATGGCTTGGCTCCAGAGGATGCATTGGCACAGCTCGCCCGTGGTTTAACCAATAAACTATTGCATACCCCCAGTGTGCAAATTAAACGATTGTCTGCCGATGGTCGCAGTGACGCCTTATCGGTTGCGCAGGAACTATTCGGCTTAACAACAGGTGACACCAATTAATGAAAGCGTCGATAAGCAAACGTTTGGAGCAGTTAGAAGAGCGTTTTGAAGAACTCACTGCGTTACTCGGGGACGCAGAAGTGATCACTGATCAAACAAAATTTCGCAATTACTCTAAAGAGTATGCGGAAGTTGAGCCCGTGGTGATGAAGTTCCAAACCTGGCGCAAAACTCGCAGTGATCTTGAAGAGGCGCAAGCCCTGCTGAAAGATAGCGATGCTGATGTGCGAGAAATGGCGGAAGAAGAAGTGGCTCAGTGCCGCGAAACGTTAGCCAAGCTTGAAGACGACTTACAGCTGCTGATGTTACCCAAAGACCCCAATGACGGTCGTAACGTGTTTTTAGAAATTCGCGCTGGAACCGGTGGTGACGAAGCGGCGATTTTCTCGGGTGATTTATTGCGCATGTACTTGCGTTACGCTGAGCAGCAACGCTGGAAAGTTGAAATTCTTTCTGAGCATGCCGGCGAGCATGGTGGTTATAAAGAAGTGATTGCTCGAATAGAGGGCGATAATGTTTATGGCCGCTTAAAATTTGAGTCAGGCGCACACCGGGTGCAACGTGTCCCTGAAACAGAATCCCAAGGTCGGGTGCACACCTCCGCTTGTACTGTGGTGGTACTGCCTGAGCCCGATGAGCAAACTGCCATTGAAATCAACCCAGCAGATTTGCGCATTGACACCTACCGCTCCTCAGGGGCCGGTGGGCAGCACGTAAACACCACAGACTCTGCGGTGCGTATTACCCACTTACCCACTGGGGTTGTGGTGGAGTGTCAGGAAGAACGCTCACAACATAAAAACCGTGCCCGGGCTATGGGCTGGTTGGCAGCGCGCTTGGAAGATCTGCAAAGTAGTGCTGCTGAACAGGAAATGTCGGATGCTCGTCGCTCACTGGTGGGCAGTGGTGATCGCTCAGAACGGATTCGCACCTACAATTTTCCGCAGGGACGGGTCACTGAGCACCGCATTAATTTAACCCTGTACTCCTTGGCAGATGTGATGGGCGGTGATTTAGAGCAAATCATTGATCCGCTCTTACAAGAATATCAGGCTGATCAGCTCGCCGCGTTAGGTGATTAATGAACGCTTGGCGCATTGATCAGCTGCTTGCCTTGGCAAAGCAGCTTGATTCACCCACTGCGCAGTTGGACGCTGAACTGCTGTTGTGCTTGGTTTTGAGTAAGCCACGCAGCTATCTCTATACCTGGCCTGAGCAGGTGGTCAGTGACTCACAGGTGGCTGCCTATCAAGAACTCTTGCAACGCCGCAAAAACGGTGAACCGGTAGCGTATTTATTGGGGCGACAAGGCTTTTGGACGCTCGATTTGCAGGTGGCAGAGCACACTTTAATCCCCCGTGCTGACAGTGAAATACTGGTGGAAACTGCTTTGCAATTGGCTGCTGCCAGTACAGCTTGGCAGGTTTTAGACTTGGGTACGGGCAGTGGCGCGCTGGCCTTAGCACTGGCCAGTGAACGTGCACATTGGCAGGTTACCGGGGTTGATCGTATTGAGTCGGCAGTGGCGCTGGCGCAAGCCAATCAACAGCACAGCGGATTAAACAATGTAAACTTTCTACACAGTGACTGGTTCAGTGCTTTGGCCGGTCAGCGCTACAATTTAATTCTCAGCAATCCACCTTATATCGCTGAGCATGATCCCCATTTACAACAAGGTGATGTGCGTTTTGAACCGCTCAGCGCCTTGGTTTCAGGTCCTGACGGCTTAGCTGATCTGCGTAGCATTATCGCTCAAGCAGCGGCTTATTTAATCAGTCCTGGCTGGCTGCTGTTGGAGCACGGCTATGATCAAGCTGATGCGGTGTGTGCTTTACTTGAGCAGGCAGGTTTTGTTGAGGTGCACAGCCAGCGTGATTTAGCAGGCCAGCAAAGAGTCAGTTTAGGGCGTTTGCCATCCATAGCTTAGGTCGTTAAATTCCATGTTAAATGATGAAGAGTTACTGCGTTACAGTCGGCAAATCCTCTTAAAACAAGTGGATGTGGCCGGCCAGCTGCGCCTAAAAGAAAGTAAGGTGTTAGTGGTGGGTTTAGGTGGTTTAGGCTCACCGGTGGCATTGTATTTGGCGGCTGCAGGGGTTGGTGAGCTGTATTTGGCAGATTTTGATGTGTTGGATTTGTCTAACCTACAACGACAAATAGTGCATAGCCACGCGGCCTTAGACACCTTGAAGGTGCTGTCGGCGCAAGCCCGTCTGCAAGGCTTAAATCCACACATTAAAGTGCATACTTTTAGCGATAAATTAGACAGCGATAACTTGCCAGAATTGCTGCGCAAAGTTGATCTGGTCTTGGACTGCACCGACAACTTTACCATCCGTGGTCAGCTCAACGCTGCGTGTTTTGCAGAAGGTAAACCAGTGGTCAGTGGCGCAGCGATTCGCACCGAAGGGCAGGTTAGTGTGTATCAACCCAATCAGGCGGACAGCCCCTGTTATCACTGTGTGTTTGGTGATGGTGACGAAGAAGGCTTAACCTGCAGTGAAGCAGGCGTGCTTGGGCCTTTGGTGGGCATGATTGGCAGCTTACAAGCACTGGAAGCAATGAAGCTTTTAGCAGGCTTTGGTGAACCCTTGATTGGTCGCTTATTGCTAGTGGATGCCCTTAGCAGTCGCTTCCGTGAGCTTAAGTTACGCCGCGATCCCAATTGCAAAATCTGCGGAACACGCCATGCATAAGCAAGCGGCAATTGGTGTATTTGATTCGGGTTTAGGTGGGGTGTCTGTGCTGCATGAAATCCGTCGCTTGTTGCCCAATGAATCACTGATTTATGTGGCCGATAGTGCTCATGTGCCCTATGGCGAGAAAAGCACTGCGTTTATCGTGCAACGCAGTGTTGCGATCAGTGAGTTTTTAATGGCGCAACCGGTGAAAGCATTAGTGGTGGCCTGTAATACAGCCACAGCTGCTGCGGTGAATGAGCTGCGGCTGCGCTGGCCAGAGACTTTGATTGTTGGGATGGAGCCGGCAATTAAACCAGCGGTACAGGCTTCACAATCCGGCAAGATTGGCGTGTTGGCCACTACTGGCACCTTACGTAGCGCCCGTTTTGCCGCGCTATTAGAACGTTATGCGGCAGAGGTGACAGTGGTCACTCAGCCTTGTCCAGGCTTGGTGGAGTTGATTGAAGAAGGACAGCTGGACACTGCTGCCACCGGTAAGTTGTTAAGTCAGTATGTAGAGCCTTTATTGGCTGCGGGTTGCGATACTTTGATTTTAGGCTGTACCCATTATCCATTGGTTAAACCCTTGCTGCGTACTTTGCTGCCTGCTGATATAGGCTTAATTGATACCGGAGAAGCGGTAGCGCGGCGCTTGCGCAGTGAGCTGGGCAAGCAAGCATTATTAGCTGATGCTCAGCAGCCGGTAGACAGTTTTTTTGGCAGTGGTAATGTGGATAAAATTGAACGCACTTTAGCGTCATTGTGGCCTACGGCGCAGTCGGTTGCTGCTTTAGGTTTTTGATAGTAAAGCGTATTACGAAACGGAGAAAAAGCATGCGATTACTAGTCATCAGCACTGTCAGTGCGTTAATCCTAGGCTTGGGTGTGCAGCAAGCTGCTGCTGTGGATCTAACTGCTGCTGTGGGTCGCACTGAAAAATCAACTTCAACATTGCGCATCGGATTGCAAAAAGACTTCCAGTCACGTTGGTGGCAAAGCGATGTGGGGGCATTAACAGGTTACTGGGATGCCGGCTACACTTTCTGGCAAGGTGATAAACGCTCTGATAATCACAGCCTCTCCTTTAGTCCCGTCTTGCTATATGAGTTTACTGCTGATGTGTTTAAGCCTTATATCGAGGCGGGTATTGGGGTGTCGCTGTTTGAGAACACCCGTATTGAAAGTCGTCGCTTAGGCAGCTCTTTTCAATTTGAAGACCGTTTAGGTGTTGGGCTGCGTTTTTATAACCAAGCCCTTGGTGTGCGTGCCATCCATTATTCCAATGCCGGTTTAAAAAGCCCTAATGATGGCATTGAAGTGTATAGCCTGCACTATCGGGTTTCCTTGTAATGCCTAACCAACAGCCTTTAATGATAACTGCACTTGCTGAACGCCTGGGTCAGCAGTTAACTGCAGAGCAAGCGAGGGTGACCACCGCTGAGTCTTGTACGGGAGGTGGCATAGCCGAGGCGATTACCCGCATTGCCGGCAGTTCTGCATGGTTTGAAGTGGGTTTCGTGACTTATTCCAATCAACATAAAATGCGTGTCTTGCAGGTTGCTGAACAGGACTTGGCGCGTGATGGCGCGGTCAGTGAGTCAGTGGTGGCCGGTATGGCTCGTGGTGCGCAGCAGCTGTCAGGGGCGCAATATGCTGTGGCAGTCAGTGGTGTGGCCGGACCAGGCGGCGGCAGCGTTGAAAAACCGGTCGGTACAGTGTGTTTTGCTTGGATGCAAGGTGAGCAGTTACACACCGGTAGCTGGTGCTTTAGCGGTGACCGAGCTGCCGTTCGTCGGCAAACTGTGCAAGCGGCATTGGTGGGTCTACTCTGTTTAATAGAGGGTCAGCCAGCGAGCAGATGGCCACAGTGGATAAAGAAAAATTTGCCTAATCAATAAAGACTATGGATAATGCTGGTTAATTATCCAGTAGTTAGGCGTCAGCCAATTGTAATTTGAGGATCTAGAATGGACGAGAATAAGAAAAAAGCTTTAGCAGCGGCGCTCGGGCAAATCGAGCGTCAGTTTGGTAAAGGTGCAGTTATGCGCATGGGTGACCAAGAGCGCGCAGCAATTCCCGCAATCTCGACCGGTTCATTAGGTCTTGATATTGCTTTGGGCATTGGCGGTTTGCCTAAGGGGCGTATTGTAGAGATTTATGGTCCAGAGTCATCGGGTAAAACCACTCTAACATTAGAAGTGATTGCTCAGGCGCAAAAAGCAGGGGCGACCTGCGCCTTTGTTGATGCTGAGCATGCCTTAGACCCTGAGTATGCGGGCAAGTTGGGTGTTAATGTCGATGATCTTTATGTATCGCAGCCAGACACCGGTGAGCAGGCGTTGGAAATTACCGATATGTTGGTGCGCTCCAATGCCATGGATGTGATTGTGGTTGACTCGGTCGCTGCGCTGGTACCAAAAGCTGAAATTGAAGGTGAGATGGGTGATACCCACGTTGGTTTGCAGGCGCGTTTAATGAGCCAAGCCTTGCGTAAAATCACCGGTAATATTAAAAATGCTAACTGTTTAGTGATCTTTATTAACCAAATTCGGATGAAGATCGGCGTCATGTTTGGCAGCCCAGAAACCACAACCGGTGGTAATGCGCTGAAGTTCTACTCATCCGTGCGTTTAGATATTCGTCGTATTGGTGCGGTTAAAGAAGGTGACGAAATCATCGGTAATGAAACCCGAGTAAAAGTGGTTAAAAACAAGGTGGCACCACCTTTCCGTCAGGCAGAGTTCCAGATTTTATACGGTAAAGGTATTTACCGTACCGGCGAGATTATCGATCTCGGCGTACAGCAAGGCTTAATTGAAAAAGCGGGGGCTTGGTACAGCCATAAGGGGGAGCGCATGGGGCAGGGGAAAGCCAACGCAGCCCGCTATTTGGAAGAGAACCCGGAAATTTTTGAAGCGCTAGATAAAGAAATCCGCAGTCAGCTGTTAGCGCCTGTAACACCGCCTAAAAGCGAAGCTGAAAAAGTAGCGGTAGCAGAAGAAATTGCTGACGCTAAAAAGTAATTTAAACACTCAGTTTTATCTGTCATTAAAACGGCATGGTGCAAGCGCATCCATGCCGTTTTGCTATGAGGCCGTTATGTTAGACACTCCAGTTGCTATCCGTCGCGCAGCAATGAACCTCTTAGCGCGCCGTGAACATGGTTATGTTGAACTGGCGCGTAAGCTTCGCCAGCGTGGTGCAGATGCAGAGAAGCTCGAAACTGAGCTGCAGCGCTTGGTAGAAGATGGCTTGCAGTCAGAGCAGCGCTTTCTGGAAAGTTATATTCGTAGCCGCGCCAATGCTGGTCGAGGCCCGCGGCGAATCCGTGAAGAGCTGTTGCAGCGTGGCGTAGAGCGCAATGAGATTGAGCAGGCCATGAGCACAGCAGCGATCAATTGGCATGAGAATATGCATGATTTATGGCAAAGACGCTTTGCTGGAGAAATCGTCGATTTAAAAGATAAGGCCAGACAGACGCGATTTTTAGCGCAACGGGGTTATGCTGCCGATGACATTCGCCGTCTACTGGATGCCCATGGTAGCTTTTAAGTCGGTTTAAATTTAGGCAAGAGAACGTCTTGGCTTAACGAGCAGCTAACAAGCTATCAGTTGAATAGAGAAATCTATGCTGATTTATTTTGTAGCTAGAAAGAAGAGAGCAACTCGCCCGATGTGCAGGCGAGTTGTTAGAAAATTAACCGCGTAACGCGCTGCTAATAACGTCCAGCGCTTGCTCAAGGCTAGTGTGCTGGTTGTCTCTATCACGGCGACCTTTGTACTCTACAGTGCCTTCTTTAAGGCCGCGCTCGCTGATTACAACCCGCAACGGAATGCCGATCAACTCCATGTCGGCAAATTTGACGCCAGGGCTGGTGCGTCTATCACGATCATCTAATAGCACGCTAAAACCAGCGTCAGTTAGCTCTTGATACAGCTTGTCAGTGGCCTCTTGCACGTTAGTTTTATTGTAGTTCATCGGCACAATGGCCACATCAAAAGGCGCTAAGGCTGCAGGCCAGATGATGCCGTTTTCGTCATGGTTTTGCTCAATGGCAGCGGCCACCACGCGGGATACGCCTATGCCATAGCAGCCCATGGTTAAGGTGGTGGGTTTGCCGTTTTCGCCCATCACAGTGCAGTTCATCGCTTCACTGTAGGTGGTACCCAATTGGAAAATATGCCCCACTTCAATGCCGCGTTTGATCTCCAGTACGCCTTTGCCATCAGGACTGGGATCACCGGCTTCTACATTGCGCAAATCCGCCACTTCAGGCAGCTCTAGATCACGCTCCCAGTTTAAACCGAACCAGTGTTTATCGTCTTGGTTAGCACCGGCGGCAAAGTCGCTCATCAATGCCACTGAACGGTCGATAATGCAGGGGATGGCGAGGTCTTTAGGGCCTAGTGAGCCGGGGTAAGCGCCACAGACGTCAAAAATCTCTGCGTCACCAGCAAACTCCAATGGGCTGGCCACAGCAGGGTGGTTGGCGGCTTTAATTTCGTTGAGGCTGTGGTCGCCGCGAATAATCAGCGCCACCAAGGTGTTGTCTTCAGCGCCACGCACCACTAGGGTTTTAATGGTTTTAGTGACATCAATGGAAAACCCTTCGGTGAGGTCTTCAATGGTTTTTAAATTTGGCGTATCGACTAGACGCAGCTCCTCTGTGGGTTCGGCACGGCTGCTTTCCCGCGGCACAGCTTCTGCTTTTTCAATATTGGCTGCGTAATCTGATTCAGTGCTGAAAGCGATTTCATCTTCACCGGACTCCGCCAGCACATGAAATTCATGGGAACCGGTACCACCAATGGAGCCGGTATCCGCTTCCACAGGCCGGAAGTTTAGGCCTAAACGGGTGAAAATATTGGTATAGGCTTGGTGCATGCGATCATAGGTTTCTTGTAGCGATGCTTGATCAGCATGGAACGAATAGGCGTCTTTCATTAGAAACTCACGGCCACGCATCATGCCAAAGCGCGGACGAATCTCATCGCGGAACTTGTTTTGAATTTGATAGAAGTTCACTGGCAGTTGGCGGTAGCTGCTCAGCTCGTTACGGGCCAAATCAGTGATCACCTCTTCATGGGTTGGGCCCACGCAGAAGTCCCGTTGATGGCGGTCTTTGAGGCGCAGTAGCTCAGGGCCGTACTCGTCCCAGCGCCCAGACTCTTGCCATAGTTCGGCAGGTTGGATGGCCGGCATTAATACTTCAAGGGCACCGGCGGCATCCATTTCTTCGCGCACGACAGCTTCGGCCTTGCGCAGTACTCGCAAACCCAGCGGTAGCCAAGTGTAGAGTCCTGACGCAAGGCGCCGAATCATGCCTGCGCGCAACATCAGTTGATGGCTGATAACTACCGCATCAGCAGGGGTTTCTTTTAATGTGGAGAGTAAATACTGGCTGGTACGCATGGTTAAGCTCTACATTGGAAAATGAAAAGGAGGGCGTTATTGTAGCGCATTTGTTGGTTTTACGGGTGCTGCTACAAGCACCTGATGGATTGTGTATTTTGCTAGGGCTGAAAACAAGAAACCCAGCCGAGGCTGGGTTTCTTGAATGATGCGAGTTTACCGCTTAAGCATTATAGAATGCTTAATGGGTACTCAACAATCAGACGTACTTCGTTGTTGTCTGAATTTGTTGCGTTCGCAGTATCGTTGCCGCGATACGTAGCGTGACGTACGCGGAATGATAGGTCTTTAGCTACGCCGCTCTGTAGAACGTACTTAGCTTCAACGTTACCTTCCCAGTTTTTACCATCATTGCGACCGGTTGTTTGGTTTTTAATGTTGGTACCACGTGCGTAACGGGTCATAAAGCTTAGGCCTGGTACACCATAGGTGGCCATATCTAAGTCATAACGCGCTTGGAAAGACTTCTCGCCTTGCTTTTCAAAGTCTTGGTACTGGAAGCTGTTAGCTAGGTAAACAGTGTTACCGCCATCATAGCCATACTCATAACCTTTTTCATTTCCACCTGTTACACGCTGGTGAGCAACGGTTACAGTGTGGGCATCGAGGAAATTATAGGCTGCTGCCAAGCTCCAGATATTGTTTTTGCTGGTTCTATCGCTGCTGACGTCTTTATTTTTGAACTTGGAGTTGTACATGTTGAAATCAAAGTTCAAGCTCTGTGCATTTGCCAATGGTAGGTTGTAGTTAACATTGGTGTAGTGCTTTTTAATGTCTTCACGGCCTGCGCCTTTGTGACCCAGCTCTGCATCCGAGTAGTAGTAGGCAGCGCTTAGGTCATTGGTGAAGTTATAACGACCACCAATCAGGTCTAGCGAGCGTAATTGGCCATCACCCTTGCTGTCAAAACGCGCTGCGTCTTGGGCATTTAAAGCAGTGAAATGACCTAAGTTAAGCTCTAGGTTTTCAATTTCGTTACTGGTAACTAAGAAACCTGTGGTGGTTTCTGGCAGCAGACGTGAATCGTCTGTGTGTAAAACCGGCAGACCAACAAATTGGTCACCGTACTTAAGAGCAGTGCTGGACAGTTGTGCTTTAACTGCACCACCTGCGCGGCTGAAATTGTCCGCTGCTTTAGCACCGTTTTTACGAGCAGATAGCTGGTTGTTACCGAACTTGCTGCCGCTTGAGTCTAGCTTGATGCCCTGTAAACCAAAGACATCAACACCAAAACCTACGGTGCCTTGGGTAAAGCCCGACTCATAAATTGCTTTGAAGCCAAGACCGGTGTCTTCACGGTAGCTAGTATCTTCAACACGATTTCTGTCATTACGGAAGTCACGGTTCATGTACAGAACACGTGTGTGTACATCGAGCTTGCTGTCTTCGATGAAACCGTTTGATTGTGACTGTTGGCTAGCAACGGCCATTTGTGTACTTGCTGCGGCTACTGCTAAGGCAATAACGCTCAACTTAATCATTTGCATGAATTATGCTCCTAGATTGATTTTGATGATTGCTTTGCCTGCAAAACATTTGCCTGCAGGACTTAATCTAT
>Ga0079226_10001058_pt1 | contig 20856 bp, 18 predicted proteins | sample Poulit2014_FD_76345 | JGI IMG/M metagenome (GOLD analysis project Ga0079226, IMG submission 76345) | Agricultural soil microbial communities from Georgia to study Nitrogen management - Poultry litter 2014 | ecosystem: Environmental > Terrestrial > Soil > Agricultural land | place: USA: Georgia... | reverse complement strand
GGCATGGCAATTAGCGGCCTGGCGCTCGGCATCGGTGTCATCGCGCTCATCGCCATTTTCGCTTTCGTCATAGTCGCCACATTCGGCATAATGTTCACCAGTTTGCTGACCCACTAAACGGCCCGGAATAGGCACCGCGATGACAATCTCGCCACCGCCACGACAACAGCCACCGCACGGCTCTGGAACTCGGAAACACTACCAGCCACAACCCCACACGCGGTACCTGTACCACCCGAGCAACGACTACCGACCACAACGCCCAGCGTTCTTAACGACCGTCATACCGACCATCGGCCTTAGCCTGGGCGCCATCGCACTGCTTGTGGCTGTATTCGCTTCTCTACCGGAATACTCACAGGCGGCGTGGCGCTCATCATAAGTTGCATCGGGATGGTAGCAACACTCAACCTATTCCGCGCCACATTCGGCCTCGCAGCAGGCGGCGCACTATTCGCAGGAACAGCAATCATCCTGCCCGCATTTCTCCACTACCTCGTCAACAACATCCTTGTACAACTCATCATGATGTTCGTCCGAGACGGAGTACCGACGTAACCACATTTGTAACTACCCCTTAAAGCACCTTTCTCACAGTTGTCAGATGACCGACAAGCGTTTTATGCTGTAAGTACCCAAAGGAGGGATTATGTCGCTTGCAGACTTAAAAGCGCTGGAAGACACCGCGTACAACATTCGACTGCGGGTTTTAGATCACAGCATCAAGAACAATGGCGGTTACATGAGTCAAGCCTGCTCCGCCGGCGAAATATTAGCTGCGCTCTATGGAGGCGCTCTCAACCTCGCTCCGGTCGATAAACCATATGATCCCCCTGATTTCACAGCAGTTCCTGCTCCTGGTGAAGACACTTTAAACGGGTCAGTCGTGTACGGCGAAAAAGCCCCCGACCGTGACCGCCTCATTATTTCTCCCGCCCACTACGCGTTACCTGTTTATGCGGCGTTGATCGAAGCCGGTCGCCTCGCTGAACACTCGCTTGAGCAGTTCAACCAAGACGGATCAACCGTCGAAATGATCGGCGCCGAACACTCCCCCGGATTTGAAACCACCACGGGGTCTCTCGCGCAAGCTCTATCGCAAGCAGGTGGCATCGCCCTGGGTCGCAAACTCAACAAAGAACCGGGACGCACCTGGGTTTTTATGTCCGACGGAGAATTTCAAGAGGGACAAACCTACGAAGCAATTCAAGCACTCTCGTACTGGAAGCTTGACGGCGTACGCGTCATTGTCGATGTCAACGAAGCGCAATGCGATGGCCCGATGGACACGGTCATGAACATCGAACCCCTGGCCGAGCGGATCCGCGCATTCGGTGGCAGCGCAGACGTTGTGGACGGACACGATCTGAAAGCACTCACCGAATCAATGACGCGCGAGAGCGATAAACCACATTTCGTGCTGGCATACACCGACCCCGTACACGGACTGCCTCTCATGCAGGAACGGGCGCCCGTGCTGCACTATTTGCGCTTCAGTAGCGAAGACGAGCGACAAAAATACGTTAATGCTTACCAAGAAATGTTGGCAGCTGCACCACAAACTGCAGCACCAGTGGGGAAGGAATAATCATGGTAGAAATCGTTCGCCGCCCTCACGTAGAAAACTTCATCAACTGGTGCGCGGATAAACCAGAAGTCCTCGTCCTCTCCGCCGATCTCACCAACTCAACCGAGGTGGGAAAATGGCGCGACACCTACCCCGACCGCTTCTTTTCCATGGGCATGGCGGAACAGAACATGCTCGGATTCGCCGGCGGCCTCGCCCGCGAAGGATACGAGCCGTGGCTGCACACGTTCGCCGTATTCCTTTACCGCCGGCCGCTCGACCAGTTACAGATGTCGGTGGCCTACCCAGCGCTCAAAGTGCGCTTGGTCGGTTTTCTACCCGGTATCACCACGCCCGGTGGAGTCACTCACCAAGCAATTGAGGACGTCGCCGTTATGCGGGCCATCCCCAATATGACGATCGTTGAAACCGGTGATGCAACAGAAGTGGAATCCGTACTCGACGTTGCTCACAAAATCAATGGACCTGTATATATCCGCATGCTGCGCGGCGAAGTACCTCGACTCTTTCCCATCGATGAACCCATGAAACTGGGCAAATCTCGAGACCTGACACCTGACAAACCAGAAGATGAAACCGACCTGCTCGTTCTCACATCTGGGATCTCAACAGAAGAGGCACTACGAGCACTCCCCGCCGTTCGCTCCAAAGGCTTGAGTGTGCGGCATTTACACATCTCGACTCTCAAACCGTTCGACGACCCGGCAGTCTTGAACGCGCTGCAAAATACTCGCCACGGCGTCATCACGCTAGAAAATCACCTCACCACGGGCGGATTAGGTACTGCCGTGTCAGAAACGATGTCCGATCACGGTATTGGCACTCGTCTCACACGCATGGGAATCCCCGATACTTACGCACACGGAGCTTCTCAGAAGTATTTGACGGAAGAGTATGAATTGGATGCTCACGCTTTGATTCGCACTATTGAAAAACTGTGGGGTTCGGGCTTAGACATAGCTGAAGATGAACTGACGGAATTACGTATCACGGACGTTCATTCCACCGCGAAAGCCGAGGCACTGTGATGACAGGGCGCGATCCCGATCGCCTATACCTGACCTATCGGGTGTTTGCTAACGACCGCGATCAAGTCGTTGACGCGGCTCGGGTGGAACAAACTATCGAATTCCCCTACGACCTTGCTCCGGAATGGATTCAGCAAACGGTCGTGGGGCGCGTGGAGCATGTTGACGGCACTGATGTGACGCTGTCATACGACGCTCGAGTCTTGGACGGCGCAGGAGGGATGACGCAGTTCCTTAACGTCGTGTGGGGCAACGTTTCGATCATGGATGACATTAAAGTCATCGTGATAGAACCACCGCGTTACCTCTTCGACATTCTGCCTGGTCCTCGCTACGGGATCGACGGAATGCGCGAACTCACCGGCGCGATCGACCGCCCATTTCTCGCTACCGCTTTAAAACCCATTGGACTCAGCGCACAAGAAATGGCAGAAGAAGCCCGCATTCTTGCTGAAGCTGGGCTTGATGTCATCAAAGATGACCACGGACTATCTAACCAACCGTGGGCACCGTGGTCAGATCGAGTCAAAGCAGTCTCGGAGGCTGTCGCAGAAGCAAACGCTAAAACCGGCGGCTCCACCATCTACATGCCCTCCATGAACATGCCCGTGGATCAATTATTTGATCGAGCATATGAAGCAAAAGAGTATGGCGCGACAGGGCTGTGCATCCTGCCTGGAGTGACGTCTTTCGACTCGATCAGGGCATTAAGAATGGACGACGAACTCGCCCTGCCAATCATGGGACACCCGGCGATGATAGGTTCCTATGCAGTCAACGCGCGCCAGGGTTTTGAAGCCGGGTTGCTGTACGGAATGCTCATGCGATTAGCCGGAAGCGACCTGGCCGTCTACGCCAACTACGGCGGACGCTTCGGCCCCTCCAAAGAGGACGTCGTATCCATCCGCGACAACTGCTGGAAGCAGCTGGGGCCTATGAAACAGACACTGCCCACAGCGGGTGGAGGCATGTCGCTAGAAACCCTGCCAAACATGATCGACATGTACGGCAACGATGGCGCATTCCTAATAGGAGGAGCCCTACGCCGCGGAAACTTACGAGCCAACGCTGAAGCAATGCGGGCAGCTCTCGTCGAGAATTAACTGGTTTTAACTCGCCGTATCAGGTCGCCCACAAGACCAGGCAGCCGCGACGCATCCGCGTCTACGTGACGTTCCCTCACCATTAGCTGGGCTGCTTGCAACACTCCGCGGGCAGCCCCCTCACGTCGTGACTCATCAAGCGTTTCGATGTCAGTAGTCTTGGCCAGCCCGACAATGCGACGCGCCATTTTCGCGGAACCAAACAACCAGGCTTCGCTACGCCAAGTATCGAGCAAATGTTCCAACATTTCGTCGCGATATACGCGCCGATCAACACGGTTTGGCCACTGTCTACGGATTTCTGATTCAAAGGCATTCCATGTTTGGGACGGTAGCTGCAGAGCCCACTGAGCTTGTTGCTCATCGTCAAGAGCCACAGCACGAGCGGCTGCAATCAAATAGTTGGCATACAGTGCTCCCAAATCGAACGCGATTGGGCCATAAAAAGCGAATTCTGAGTCAAAAGCCTTCACGCTAATCGCGTCACCCGAAGCATTGTTTTCCCCTGTTTTGACCATCACCGATCCGGTATGAAGATCACCATGGATCAAACCCTCGGCATGGGTCATGAAGATCCATTTCGCCTGCGCCATTTCCGTGACCATGACACTGTCTTGCGCTAATTCTTCAGCATCACGTTCATTACCGGCAATGACACTGTTGTTCCCCACGTCGACGTACGGTTCAGTAAAAACCAGATCTTCAGTGATCGTGCAAATATCGGGGTTTACTGAGCTGGCCATGATGTCCGCAACGCGATGACGATCCATGCCCAGAGTCGACGTCCCAAACCCGATCGAGGCGACAAAACGGCCCATCTCCGCCGCCGCACCGTCATAGCGAAGACCCTCATTCAAAGCCCCGCGCCACACGCGATGATCAGATAGGTCCGCCATCGTGATGATGTAGCGGTCCGGGTTGTAATCAATCAACTCCACCGATAGACCGGGAGCAATCTCACCATGCAGCTCCAAAGCCTCAGCCTCATGCCGAGCCCGATCCGGTGTCATAGGCCATTCAGGCCCCACTAACCGAACATAAGGGAGAGCCTGCTTTAATACGACACCTTTGCCATCGGTGTCCTTAATAATGAACACCAGATTGAGGTTGCCGTCACCCACCTCATCAACCGACACAATATTGTCGGCGTCAATACGCGATCCCACCGCGGGAACCGACTTCAAATACCCCGGAATCGTCTCCGGAGTGAGGAACTCATACGGTGCGTCGTTCACAGGAATTCCTTTCGTTGCCTCTCACTACCTAAAAACCAGGAACATAACGAGCCTTTTGCCTCGACAAGGTGAAGGAGAACACCAGCGCTACCAGCAACACCAGTCCCTTAACCACGTCCTGCGCGTAATACGGGAAGCCTTTAATAGTCAGCCCCGTAAGGACGATCCCGATTAAAACAGCGCCCAAAATGGTGCCCCAAGCATTCGGCTTCGCCATACCCAAAACCGATGTGCCCACCAACGCAACAGCCACGGCTTCGAGCAGCAAAGAATCACCAGCAGAAATATCTCCCTGCCCCAGGCGTGAAGCAAGAATCATGCCACCGATAGAAGCAAAGACCCCCGAAATCACATACGCCAAACCTCGGTAAATAGGCACCCGCACCCCGGCTAGACGTGAAGCTTCCGGGTTAGCCCCAATGGCATACATCATGCGGCCCCACTTGGTGCGAGTTAAGAAAAACCAACTCAACACAGCCAGAAGTAGGAAAATAATGACCGGCAACGGAATGGGGCCAAGTTTAAAACGATCAATCGCTAGAAAATCGGAAGTGAAACGTCCCGGAGCGTTCGTCCCATCGGGTTTGATCATTCCTGAAGACACTGTCTGGCCACTCACAGGAATAAGTTTTAACCCCGTGATGACGAACATCATCGCCAACGTTGCTAACAAATCCGGGATCTTCAACCACACAATCAACAGTGCATTGACCAAGCCAGCCACTGCACCGGCAATCAAAACAACCACGATCGCCACTGGTCCGGTCTTCGCATAAAAGACCATGGTCATCGCGGCCAACGTCACTGACATACCAGCAACAGACCCAACTGAAAGATCAATACCACCCACAACCATCGTGAATGTTACGCCCAATCCCAAAATCGCCACGACAGAAGCGAATTTCAACATGGAAAAGAACGTGGACACGTTGCGGAATGATGGCTCAGAAATAGCGAAATAGACGAACAACAAAATGGTGACTGCGATAAAGCCGTACTTCACCACTCCATCGCGAACCAAGGTCATCATCGAGCGGTCATCGCCGATCTGGGTGTTCATCGCGCCACCTCCGCCATACTGTGAACAATTTCGTCTCTGGTGATGCCGGAGGTATAAGAATCCACTCGGACTTCTCCTTCAACCAAAACAATAATCCGATCCGCCACTTCGCGAACCTCGTCGATATCACTGCTCAAAACCACCACACACGAGCCCGCAGATGCCACCTCACGGGCGTGCTTAGAAATGTCTCTCCGTGCACCAAGATCCACTCCACGGAATGGCTCATCCAGCAACATCACTCGCGGGCCGCCCTCAAACCAACGCCCCACGACAACTTTTTGCTGGTTACCCCCCGAAAGTGCATCTAGTTCTTGCGCGGTAGAAGTCGACACGACGCTGAACTGCTCGACCACCTTTTTTCCGCGGCGCCGCTCAGAAACGAAGTCCACTACTCCGCCCTTACACAGCGCATCAAGAAAGGGTAAGGAAACAGTGTGGGAAATCGACCAGCCTGGAAGCATGGCCTGCTCAGCGCGGTCCTCCGGAACCAAGAAAACCCCGGCACTGATCGCCTGAGCAGGCCGCTTCGGACTATAGGGCTTACCGAAGAGTTCCATCTTCCCCTGCTCAAAAGGTGAAGAGCCAAAAATCCCGCCCGCTAATTCACTCTTCCCCGCGCCGATCAGCCCGATAATTCCGGTAACCTCACCGCACCGGAGCGAAAGATCCAAGGGCGTGGCAGTCGGTAAGAGTTGCACCGCAGAAATCTCTAACGCAGTTTCACTGCCGCGCTGCTCTTCCAGATCGTCTAACTGAACCACAACCTGCTCACCCAACATGTCTAAGACCGCGCGATGCCAATCGAACGGCGTGGTCTGGTCCCCGCGGATCGTCCCGTCACGCAACACCACAATCCGGTCGGCAATGTGGTCCATTTCGCTCAAATGATGAGAGACATAAATCACGGGAATGCCGCGCTCTCGCATACCATTAATAACTTCGAAGAGACGCTGAGCTTCCACCTGAGAAAGAGCAGATGTGGGTTCATCCAATATCAGAACCTTCGGATTGCGCACTAAGGCGCGCGCCAAGATGAGAAGCTGTTGATCCGCGATCCCCAACTCCGCGACGTCCTTATGCAACACCGCGTTCGACCAGTCCAGATTCAGCGACTGGGCCACTTCACGAGCACGCGGGACAATTGTTCGCAAAGACCGTACGGCGGGTAAACGCCCCTCGGTGATTTCATCGAACACCAAGTTCTCCGCAACAGTAAGCCCTGGAACCACTCCTTCATCCACCCGCTGGTGCACGGTTTGAATGCCCTGCTCTTTAGCTTCGAGTGGGGTAGCGAACGTCAGAGTTTCCCCCTGAGAAATGATCTCCCCATCGAAATCTGGATATATCCCTGACAAAATTTTGATCAGAGTGGACTTACCTGCACCATTCGCACCCACGAGGCCAATCACTTCACCTTCATGCAGGCTCAAATTCACACCTTTAAGCACCTGATTGGCGCCAAACGATTTGGAGATTGCTTGCAACTCCAAAACAGCAGGCGTGCCGGGGGCCGATGAAGTCATGATCTGGCAACCCTCTTTTCTAAACAACGATGTTTATTAGCGGTACCGCACGAGTCGTGGCCGATGGGGCCTCCCGCCCGCTGCAGAGAGGCAACAGTGCACGAGGGCGGGAGGCGAAGGGGAAAGCTTAGAAACTCACCACCGAGATCCAATCCGAAACTGCTGCTTCTTCTAGATGAAGTTCCGGCATGGCTTCTCGTAATTGCTCCATGTTTTCGATCTCGTTATCGAGCAAAAACTCTTGCGTTACTAGAGCACCGGGGAAAGTGACCTGTCGCTCATCGAGTTCACCTGCGAGTTCTTGGAACATGGTGCGCATAACCGCGGCACCAATGGCATTCGGGTCTGTTGTTGCGGTCGCCTTCCACGGACTGCCTTCCTGCGTCATAACCTCAATATCGGCGTTGGAAATATCCACGCCATACACGGGGATGTCATCGGTAAGGTCGTTGTCTTCGAGCGCGGAAACAGTGGCTTTGGTTAACTCGTCATAGGGAGCCAAAATAGCCGTCACGTCCGGGTTTGCTTTCAGCGCTGAATCAACCAATGGTTGGTTGTCCGAAACGATGGAATCGGTGAACTTACCGGTGAAGAATGCCTGTTCCCAGTTTTGTTCCTCTAGGTATTCCTTCCACACCACATCACGACGATCTAGCGGCGCAATTCCGTAGACGTTGACGTAGCCCACTTCGTGGTCAGTGCCGATGTCCTCAGCCATTTGCTTGAGCACAGTCTCAGCTAGGTCTTTATCGTCCTGCGAAGTCTCCACAGCATCTGGGGCACAGTCTGAAATATCAACGTCATAGATCACGACGGGAATATCTTCATCTAGCGCGTCATTAATTCGCGGACACATGGTGTCGGTATCGCCGTGACGGACAATAATTCCATCAACACCTGAGCCGATTGCGGTCTCCATATCAGTGGCTTGTTTAGCATCATCTGCTTGTGCGTCATAGACGTCTAATTCGACATCCATGGCCTCTGCCTGCTGTTTGGAGCCGTTGAGATATTGCTGGAAGTAATCACCTGCACCGGAGTTTTGCACCAGTGCCAGCCGCACCTCCCCACCATCAAATGGTTCGGGTAGCTCATCTGATTCTGCTTCTGCGACGCTGCCGCCTTCGGCTTGCCCTCCGTCATCTGAATCTGCGACGTCTTGGCTACACGCCGTGACCAACAGCGCGAGCGCCGTAGCACTTGCGGCGAAAATCTTTCGGTTCCTCATTTTCACTTTCCCTTCGCTGAGCCGAGCTTCTTTGCTGGTTCCACGACGGCGCTTTGGTCAGCAACGTCCGTGTTGCCCGATACTGCGCTTCACATGCATTCGCGCTAGTACACCGAAAACGTCTGTCATTAGTTGTCTGACAAGTTGATAAAAGATTAGGCACACTGCGCGGCTATGTCAACGATGAGACCTAATCGTTAGCACCACCCGAAAGGTCGCGGTACATTTCTTCCGCCTGCTTCGGATTCAAACCATCGTGAACTAGTCCCTTTACTGCCGTCATCATCGCTTGTGGGGCCTGCCGCTGGAAGATATTTCGTCCCATATCAACACCCGCTGCCCCTTGATCGATTGCCCGATATGCCATGCTCAACGCGTCCGGAACTGGGAGTTTCTTTCCACCCGCCATGATTACCGGCACCGGGCAAGCAGCTGTAACTTGCTCAAAGTCCTCTTCGCAGAAGTAGGTCTTAACCATCTGCGCACCCAGTTCAGCAATGACGCGGGTGGCCAGGCCCAAGTAGCGGGCATCACGAGTTAATTCACGTCCCACTGCAGTAACACCCAGCACGGGAATGCCATAGCGCATACCTGCATCCACAAGGCGCGTCATGTTGTGAACGGTCTGAGTCTCATGCTCACCACCAACAAACACCTGGGCCGCAACACCCGCCGCGTCAATGCGGACGGCGTCTTCGATACCCATGGCGATGCGCTCATCTGATAGGTCTTTAAGAATTGAAGGACCACCCGATGCACGTAACACCAAGGCATTATCATTTTCAGCTGGAATCACTGAACGGAAGATCCCGCGGGTCCCCATCAACGCATCAGCTTGCGGCGCAAGCGGGACAATATTCATATCCACGCGCTCTAACCCCGAGGTGGGCCCCTGGAAGTATCCATGGTCAAAAGCCAGCATCACCGTGCGACCGTCATCCCCAAATATGCGAGAGAGACGATGTCGCATACCAAATTCCAATTGACCCGCACCCTTGATGTGAGAACCCGGGCTTTCTTGCGGGGTATCGAGACCATAATTCTTGGCGGCGATATTGCCTTCTAGATCAGCCATTTTTCTTAACACTCCTTATCGTGTGGTTTTATCGCTTACATCTGTTCAAACGCCCAAGTTTGGTTTTTATGGACGCTCAGGTATCGGGGGCACTTCCTCGCCGGGAACCCACGGCACATTTTCGGTATCTCCAGGGCTAGCTGGAGACTTAATAAAGAAGCAGCGAAAATCTGAATCGCTATCGTTAGCCAAGTAGTGCATCTCTTCCGGTTCACACCGAAATACGTCCCCCACTCGCATGGTGAAACGCTCAATGCAGTTAATCCACAGCGTGCACTCACCTTCCAAGACGGCAAATGATTCATCGCAGTAGCGATGCAGATGGTTTTCCATCGCGTCACCGGGCCGCAGACGTAAAATGCCGATATCACTCGTTGGCCCTTGAATGAGATACGCCGGACCCCAATCTCCAAAACGCAACTCGGCATTATCGCCGCGAGATGTGTGCATAACGACCTTCCTCAACATTGAAGTAAGTACATTTGTGGTGAGTTTTATACGACTCGTTGGTTACCGCCGTCCACAGGAATTTGCGCTCCAGTTGTCACGTCAAAAAGATCACTGGCAACTGCGGTTGCCAACCGCCCTACAGCAGCAGACGTAACTTCAGCGGATAACAAGTTGCGGCGTTTATATTCTTCAATGGACATCCCGTAGTGTTCTGCCCGTTGATTCAGCAAATCTTCGGTCCACAACGCCGTATCAAACACTGCATCCGGGTGAAGCATGTTGACTCGAATCCCATCCGGCGCCCACTCCAGCGCGGCCACACGCGATAATTGGGTCAAAGCGGCTTTTGACGACGAATAGGCTGCTGCGCCAGGGCCTGGTGCCGCGACATTCTTAGAAGCAATCACTACAACTCGGCCACCGCCAAACGACTCTTTCAACAGTGGGTGCACGAGCCCATACAGTTCAGTGACGGCGTCCACGTTGATTGCCATGGTGCGGCGCCACATCGAAAAGTCGAGTTCGTTGAGATGCTGCGCGGCAGGGAAAATTCCCGCCGAGACCACCACAATGTCCAGCCCGCCCAAAGCACGAACCAACTCATTTAACGCAGCCTCTTGTGCGCCCTCCTTAGTAACGTCAACCTGCATGCCCAGCCATTCAGGACTCTCGAAGGTGGTGGTCACTTTTTCCGAAATATCCCAACCCACTACGGTCGCCCCGGCGTCCAAAAGTTTTTCAGCACAGGCACGCCCAATTCCAGAAGCTGCACCGGTGACAAGAGCAATACGTCCCGCTAACGGAGCGTGTTGATTAGCGCGCTTAAGTTTTTCTTGCTGCGGCGCCCAATACTCTAAATCAAACACGTGACCAGCATCGGCTGGTTCATAGCCACCCAAAATTCGGGCATCAGTGATGGTCGAAATTGTGTGCCGATAAATATCTTCACTAATCCTGGCTTCACGGGCATTACGTCCCAAGCTCAATAGCCCCAGCCGCCGATCTAAAACCACTCGCGGAGCGGGGTCTAATTCGATCAGATCAACATCGCGGCGCTGGGAATGCTGACGGAAATACTCGTGCGACTCTTCGCAGTATCGATCCAAATCCACGCCGAGCATCGGTCGGTTACGCGTCCAAATAACGTGATCAGGTGTTGCCGGTCCTTTTTGGCAGGCATTGACCAACTCTGAATCATTGATAAAGCGACTGACCTCCTCATCAGCGCTACGGCGCATCACCAGGGAATAGCCAGCCGCTTCTGAAATCTGCCTGCGCAGAGAAGCCAGCTCCTGTGCCGCGGGTGTCGGAAAATCAGCAACTTCCATCAATTGAGGACGCCGCTGCCTCACGTACCCCTCGGCTTTCGCCACCAGTTCCCGATGGTGGGCCAGGGCTTCTTCTGGAGTGTCGCCAAAGGTGAATAGGCCGTGCTCCCGCACCACCATGCCCCGCAACTCAGCCGTATCAACAGGACTGTCTTCCCACGCGGTCTTAACTGCTGCTCCCAAGTCCGGGCCCGGCATCGCATAGTCCACAACCAGCACGTCGCGGCCAAACACTTGTTCCAAATGCTCGAGGCAATTCGCGGTATTGGTAACCGCCAAAACCACATCAGCGTGAGAGTGCAATACAGCCGTGTGCGGTAAAAATGCGTGCACCAACGTCTCAACGGAAGCAGCCGGCGCACGCGAATCCAAACCCGCGCAGCGCAATTCATCAGCAAACTCTAAATCACCAATTTGCGTCGGAGGAAGCAACTCGCGTATACGTTCAAGACGCAGCGGGGCAAACCCCTCCTCAGTAATTACCGCCATGTCATGACCGCTGCCCTTAACTAAAAGCGCAGGGATCACAGCGCCCGTAATATCGCGCCATCGGGCTTTGACTGAGGAATTACCACCACCATGCAGCACAAGACTGGGATCTTGTCCCAGAGACCTGGTGGCCGTAATCAAAGAATCCAGTAAAGGTACAGATTCTGAGTCAAGGTGACCCGCCATTGGATCTCACCTGTTCCGTTATCGGTTGTCTGACAACATTATCAAGAAATGTATTGCACTTCATCGAATCCTTGGGTCCTGCACACATCTTCGTGTCATTACGGTAACGCCCTCGAGCTCCACTGCCCCGGCGCGTGATAATAAGCTGGAATCGTTCCACAGTTTTGCCATGCTGCACCACATTTCATTCAAAATTGCGATGGCGCGATACGAGTTCTTCAGTATCGACTCGCATACTTTCGATCAACATCAGAACAATCACATCTAATGCAATGAAAATACTTTGTTCAAACAAACTGCCCATCGGTTGCACTGAAGTAACCATGTCCCCCTCACCTCTGTAAACAGCCGCTGGAACTATCAGAGAAACATCCGCTCTCTTCGGTGTCGAGGCCTCTGCAACGCCACTTATCACGATCGATGTTGCGCCGATATCTCTAATCTGGCCAAAGACGTAATCCAGGTGCCCTATAGCACCCGAACCGTTCACAAGTACGAAAGTGTCGTCCGGTCGAACTGATGGGGTCGTATCATCCCAACCCCAATGGGCATCGATCCCTAGATGAGCAAGTCGCATTGCGAACGCACGGGCAGCCAGCCCCTCTCTGCCTACGCCTAATACAAATACCCGTTTGGTGTTACTCAAAGTTGACACAACTTCTTCAACTTCTCGACTTGCCACGCGATCGAGAGCACTCGTGATCTCTTCTATAACTGTATGCGCTAAATAGCTAAAATCTGAAGATTTCATTGCTGCCTCAACTTCACATCGAGTTCTCTGTATATTCAGGTACCGAATCGTTGTGTTCAGGTGGGCCTCCCCCGCCTTCTGCCGCAACCGACCCGGCCTCGTAGCGCCGTCGATTTCTGCGAACGGAGATTCCTCGGTTCACGAGCATGATAATGAGCAACGATGCTCCCCATATCGCGGTCTTCATAAATGATTCAAAGCGCATTATCGTGAAGGCGCTGGATAATGACTGCAATAAGAGAAGGCCCAATAACAGGCTGAACACCTTGCCACGACCACCATAAGGATTAAATCCTGCTAGCACCACCACGAGGATCGCCTGCAAAAGATATGACTCTCCGAAACCGGTTCGCGCCGAATTTACACGCGAGACCATAATCAACCCGGCCAAACTAACTACAACGCCGATGATCAAGTAGGTTTGAATAACGACGCGTTCGTTGCGGGCACCTGAGAAACGTAACGCAACACTATTTTCACCGAATAAGTATATCTTTCGACCAGTAGCCGTATATTTAAGAAGCAATGCTACAACAAGAAATGCTGCGAGCATGATTATAAAAACCATCGGAATCATTGCCACTGTGGCAATACCTATTTCAGAATAAGATGCAATCTCGACCGGAACGCTCTGGCCGTTTGTGATCACCATCCCCAATCCGGAATAAAAAATCAGCGTCGACAGCGTCGCAAGGATTGGCGGGATTGATACTTTAGCTATAAGAATGCCATTCAGTAACCCCGTGAATAGCCCGGTTATTAATATCGCCAAGATCGCAACGATCATCACGATAGGCTGGTTGCTGTCTGTCAGAGGAATAACATCTCCCGACAAGAACTTTGCTCCCACAATTCCCGATAGTACAGCCGCCGACACGATTGACAGATCGATCCCGCCAAGCAGCATTGACAACCCCATGGCCAATGAAAGTAGACCAAACTCGGCTACTTGCGTCCCCATGGATTGAAGATTATTCAGCGATAGGAAACGAGAGCCTAAGAGAATAATCAAAGTCACCAGAGTGGCGGCCGTCAGAAACGAGAGAACACTTAGGTGGGGATTTCTATTCAAAAGACCTCTAAAATGAGTCATCGTTTGTAACCTCTCACTGTCTCATTCGGCCGAAAATACGAGATGGTCGCGATCATAAACACGCTGCCTTCTGTACATCACCGCTAAACTGGCTAGCAACACTGCACCAAAGAACAGGTCATTCCAAGAAGAATTAAGCCCAAGGAATACAAGCGTGCGTTGGAAGAGTTCGAATACGACTACGCCCAAGATGGCACCGAACACTGTTCCCTCGCCACCTGTCAGTTTGGCACCACCGATTACGACAGCTGCAATAATCAGCAACTCAGCTCCCATAAGTGACGACGCAAGTTTCACATCTTTCAGTTCGGAATAGTAGATAACCCCCATAAGCCCGGAAAGTGCACCACTATATGAATACACAAATAACTTTGTCCGGAAAATACTGATTCCAAGTCGGGATGCCGACTCTTCATTGGAACCTATGGAAAATATTTGCCGACCTAGCATCGTTCGGTACAAAATGAACCAAGTCAGGATAATTAGCCCTAAAACTATCGGGAGAAATACGCTCACTCCGTAGTTTTTGTCTCCGATCGGTATTGTGAAAACATTCGCAGACCCAAAACGGACCATCGACGTAGGCATTTGCCCGGTAGGATAAGACTTAGTTCCGAACACAACCGCCATTGCGCCGTGATAGACACTCATAGTACCAAGGGTCACAATCAGTGTAGGCAATTTTAAGATGTGAATAAATAATGCATTTAAGCACCCTAAGATTGTTCCAACAATGACAGATGTCAATAAGCCAAATAATATATTATCAATATCTAAGTTCAACATTAATAGAACTGATGAATACGCTGAAACGAGCGCGATTGCAGTAAACGAAACATCGATCCCACCGGAGATGAGCACCATCAATACACCTAGTGCGAGGATCATGGTTCCAGATCCTCCTCGAACTAAGTCGAGGAGCGTTTCAAACCGGAAGAATGCCGAACTCTTTAACGCCACAATCACTACATAAAGGAAGACTATCCCTGAGAGATATTTTTCCATCGTAGTTGCACGTCGGTTCATTACTTTATGAAACGGAGTCGACTTCATTTTTACGCCCCCGTTTCAAGCGCACGGTGAGCCGCTGGGTTCGCGATAATCTCTGCTAATCTCTCCTGAAAATCAGGTTGATCCCGTGACTCCTCATCGAATTTCGCAATGACATCACCTTCATGCATAACAATGACCCTGTTGCAGTTGACATATATTTCTTCCGGTTCATCGGAAATCAATATAACGCCGATTCCGGAGGAGGCGAGCTGATGGATTTTTTCGTATATTTCAGATTTTGACCCAATATCAATCCCGACCGTTGGGCTATCCAAAATAAATAGCTTTGGCTCCCGTGCTATCCATTTACCAATAACGATCTTTTGTTGGTTTCCACCTGAGAGGATTCCCGCAAGAGCATCTATGTTTCGATTGTTAACAGCCATTGCATCGATCATTTCGGATGCAAGTTGCTTCTCCGCTTTGAGGTCCAATAACTTTAGTTTTGTCTTCAACGTTTCAAGCTTGGACGAAGATACATTGGCAGCAAGACTTTGCTCGGAGAACAGCCCTTGTTTGGAGCGATCTTCTGGAACTAGGGCTATTCCATTCTTAAGGGCCGTCCACGGCGCATCGATAACCGTAGAGCGCCCGTCGATTTGGATTTCTCCCGATGAGGGGGCATTCAAGCCGTATAGGGAGAGAGCTAGTTCAGTTCGCCCGGCTCCAAGCAAGCCGGTTAAGCCAACGATGTCTCCCGGCCTGACTTCGAAAGACACATCTCGATAAAAATCATGCGCCGTAAGCGAGTTCAGTTTCAGTAAAGGTGCCCGTTCCCTGTCATCGGACCTTGTTTTACGCTTATACGGTTTGTGCATTATCTCGCGGCCAGTCATGTGATAACTCAATGATGCCGAATTCAAGTCTTCAGCCGCGAAATCGCCAACCTTGTGTCCATCACGAAATACTGTGATGGAATCAGCAATATTGAAGACTTCATCTAGTTTGTGGCTGATGAATACCACTGCCAGCCCCTGGCTCCTAAGTTCGTGGACGATACTTAGGAGTTGTTCAACTTCTGTTGAAGTTAGCGCGGTCGTAGGTTCATCCATGAATAGGAGCTTGGCGTCCATACTTAAGGCGCGAGCAATGGCGACAACCTGCTTATTAGCCATAGAAAGTGAACTGACAGTCGCGTCGCCTGGTAGTTCGACACCAATACGTTCGAGCTGCCTTGTGGCGATTTCGTGCATCTCATTCCGATTCACGAATTTAGAGCCGCGATGCATCATCACGTTAATAGCAATGTTCTCGGCTACCGTTAAATGCTCGAATAACGATAAATCCTGATAGATGACTTGAATCCCTGCCGCAATCGAAGCACGAGGATCCCGAGGAGGAACTTCTTCTCCATCCATGGTTATCTCGCCAGATGAAGCAACGTAGACCCCTGAGACAATCTTGACGAAAGTGGACTTCCCACTGCCGTTCTCGCCTGCGAGGCAACGAATTTCACCTTTGTTGATTGTCAGTTCGATATCTTCAAGCGCTCGTTCTTCGCCGAAATACTTAGAAAGTCCTTTAACAACAAGGAGTTCTTCACTCACTACCGACTCTTTTCGCAGAATTTGTTTGATGAAGTGCACGTCGCCTACGGTCTAATTACAGTTAGACCGTAGGCGACAACGCGTTTTAATCTCCGCTATAACAATCCAGGGTTAGAACGGGTAGTCGCCATCTTCAAATTGGTCTGCTTCTAGCATCATGATGGCGTCACCTTTAATGAGTTCATCGGAAACGTCCACTGACTCGTATCCGTCATACCCAAGGTCCATACCATCGGAGATATCTTCACCTTCCAAGATGGCAAGAGCCACCGCGTTGGCTGCGTAACCTGCCCCGGCGGGGTCCCAAGTTTGGGCGGAATACATCCATCCATCGTCGAGTAGAGGGCCAGCTACGGACGGTAGCGACAGCCCCGAATTAGTAATGTCGGTTATGTCTTTTTCTTTGAGCACTTCCGCAAAACTAGATCCTGCAGAAACTGATCCATTTACGTACCCCTTCAGATCTGGATACGCGTTGAGAATCTCCTGTGCGTTGTCACGAGCTTTCGAGTCGTTATTGTCATCTTCGTAGGGCTCGTCCGTGACGGGCGTAATGTCAGGGTAATTCTCCTCTAAGTAGTCCAGACCTGCGTTGTACCAAGCCATGTGCGTTTCAGAAGTGAGTGACCCCACCATGCCCACGAATTCGCCTTCTCCATCCATACCTTCGGCGAGTTTTTCAAACATGCGCTCACCGAACTCTTCATTGCTGAAAGCTTCGAGGTCATAATCGATAGAGTCAGTCCCCGCTAGCGCAGGCGCTTCGTGGGTAACTACAACTATTCCTTTGTCGCGCGCCTTTTCCAAAGCCGGGCCGACTGCCTGTGGATCATTTGGAACAACCACCATGGCATCAACATCTTGCGCGATCAGATCTTCGATGATTTGTACCTGTTTCGCTGCATCTTCAGTGTCTGGGCCGGTTTGCCAGGCATCGACGATGTCATTATCGTCGTCAAACTCTTCGACCCCTCTTTCCATAGCTTCAAACCAGGTAATACCTTCAACCTTGGGCACCGTAGCTATGGCAAATGGATCGTCAGCATCGGCAGTTCTTTCAGACTTCACGTCTTCAGTTGTGCCACACGCCGCAAGCCCTAATGCGAAGGTTGCTGCCAATGAAATTCCCACGAAGCGGCTGTTTCTATTCCTCATAGGTTAGTTCTCCTTTGAACACTCATGAAACCTTTGTGTTATTTATTTACCAAATATATCAACATATAACACATCTTAACTATTAAGCTTAATGCCACACATCAACGCAAAGCGCATGATTCTCTTATTTACAGCACAATAACACGGCAATACTCCCAAAACCCGCACCGTTATCAACATGTTACATGCGCGCCTCATCTTGCTATTTATCTCAACTTATAACACTCTTGAATGCAGAATGGTATCTCTGACGTGATTCTTAGAGAGCGATACCAAGGAGCGATCCGAGCATCGTTGCCCGGGGCAGAGTCGCAAACATAAGGAGAGTCCTATGTCACAAGTTGTATCTTTTGGAGCACACATCGCCGACGCGCTGGGTTGGCCCTTCACGGCGATACCGCCCGGACAGCAGCTAGCTTTTCTTGACAAGATAAAATTCACTGTTGCGGGCACCGCTGCTGCACCGTCGGTCAATTTAGCTAAACTCGGCGTCGATGTTTCAAGTGTCGGACGGATAGGCGCCGACGCCATCGGGGATTTTCTTAACACTACGATGGCTCGCTACGGAGTTGACACTTCCTATCTAATTACCGATGAAGAAGCTCAGACTTCGTCGTCGCTACTAACGATCCGCGAAGACGGATCCCGTCCCGCCCTTCATGTCATTGGCGCAAATGCCAATCTGACTGAAAATGACGTGCCGTGGGAACTAGTAAAACAAGCGCAGGTTTTCCACATGGGGGGCGCGTTCGTCCTGCCGGGGATTGATGGCGCGCCCATGGCTCGCATCTTGAAACGCGCTAAGGAGTTAGGCGTAACGACCACGGTTGATTTCTTGATGAGTCCTCGCCCTGATGCGCAAGAAATTATTGGCCCCTCGCTTCCTTATATTGATTATTTAATGCCAAATATCGAGGAAGCTGGTTGGTTGGTCGGAACCGAAGATCGAGATGAAATCATTCGTTGGATTTATGATGCTGGCGCTGGCTGCGCCATCCTGACCATGGGAGGAGAGGGTGTTTCCATCTCTCCAAGAGGTGAGTCAGAAACGTTGTTGCCCGCGTTTGACGTGGATGTCGTTGACTCTACGGGGTGTGGCGATGCTTTCACAGCGGGATTCATCTCCGGACTAACTTCCGGTCTTTCCACCGTCGAGTCGGCCGAACGAGGCTTAGCGTGCGGCAGTCTGGTTGCCACTGGGCTTGGATCTGACGCAGGAATTATAGATCTCGACCAAGTAGTTGAGTTTCAAGATTCAAATCCTCGCCTGCAGCAGTAAGCCATTTGTCGGTAAGTTTAGAGTTTCAAAGAGTTTGTCCCGTCGACAATTAAGGATTGTGGGTGTCGAACTTTGGTTCTGACCGCGAAAGCAAAAGCGGTCCAACTAAGATCCGTTCTAAACCAACCAGGCTTGAATACATCAACGAAACGGTGCAGGCGGAAGGGTTCGTATCGGTTGATGACCTGTCACAGGCATTGCACGTCAGTAAGATGACTGTGCATCGCGATCTTGACGAACTTCAACGGCAAGGTAGTTTGAGAAAAATCCGTGGCGGTGCGTCGGCTTACCGTTCTACACAATTTGAGAGCGATCTTGAGTTTCGAGTCAAAGCTGCTATAAGCGAAAAACAACGAATCGCCGCGGCGGGTGCCCAATTCACTGAACCCGGAGATGTTGTGATTCTCGACGACTCCACCACGGTCCTTCAAATTCTTCCATTTCTTGAAGAACGGACACCTTTAACTATCATCACGAATTTTTTACCGGCGCTCAACAAATTGAGTGATCATCCTAGTATTAAAGTGCTCGGCCTAGGGGGCCAGTATGTACCGCGATATGCGGCCTTCCTTGGAATGGTCTGTGAACAGAACCTACAGAACCTATTTGCTGATGTTTCGTTTATTTCAACTTCGTCGCTACGCAACGGGCAGGTATACCATCAAGACCAACAAGTTCTAGCCGCCAAGAAAGCCATGTTGCGAGCAAGTTCGCGGCGAGTTCTTCTCATGGACCACACCAAGATCGGGCAACCTGCACTCTACAAGTTGGGCGACATCAACGATTTTGACTACATCGTGGTTGATGCCAAGGCCGATGAGTCGGAAATTGCTCAATTACGCGAGTCAGGAACAAACGTGATCGTTGCCTAAAGGGTCATTGGTGAGCCAACGTCGCTCGTTCGTTTTCTGGGAACGTCGTGGTTTCATCACCTAACACCAGAGCGCGATAGGTGGTCATTGCTGCTTCTTCTAACAGCATCGCGCGTCGAAACGCCATATGCGGCGTATCGCCCACCGTGGAGGTGCCGTGATGCGCCAAAATTACGGCATTATGCTCATCCAATTGCGCAGCGGTCTGGTCAGCCAGGTCATCAGAGCCGTTGGGCAAAAAAGGCACACGCCCTGTTGAAGCAACGTAGTGGGCGTGATCCAGCGTCAAAAACCGAATTGGCTTCTTCATGGCCTCTAACAGCACTGTGTATTGCGGATGCACGTGCACAACCCCACCAACATCTGCGCGTCGCCTATAGGTGCGCTGATGCAGTTTCCACTCGCTTGAAGGACGCTCGGCGCCGCCGATTCGGTCGCCCTCCAAACTCATGATGGTGAAAGAGTCAGGCGTCAATTCATCGAGCCATTCCCCTGAACCCGTCACAATAAAGCGGTCAGAAGAAGGGATGCGCGCCGATAAGTTCCCGCCACTAGCCAAAGCGAGCGCTTGACCAACTGTGCGACGTCCAATATCGATGAGTTCATCGACTAACCGGCTCTCTGCCGGAGTGAAAACTGCGGTCATAACCACTCCACTCTTTTTGATTTACCGGCGCTAGTAATGACAAACTAGCGCACACGCAAGATGGAAAACTCAAAACGCCCCTGATGGAAATACGTCCGGGACTGCACCACTGGCTGCGCTGAACTGTCGTAGTGAACCTGCCGCAAATCGACGTACACCATGTC
>Ga0079226_10001057_pt1 | contig 20868 bp, 15 predicted proteins | sample Poulit2014_FD_76345 | JGI IMG/M metagenome (GOLD analysis project Ga0079226, IMG submission 76345) | Agricultural soil microbial communities from Georgia to study Nitrogen management - Poultry litter 2014 | ecosystem: Environmental > Terrestrial > Soil > Agricultural land | place: USA: Georgia... | reverse complement strand
TAATCAAATGCATGAAGGGGTTGTCCATATTCTAATAAAACATAATTCGTTATATCGACGACGTTATTAATAGGACGAATCCCTGCTGCAATTAAATAATTTTGCATCCAAAATGGTGCTGGTGCAATGGTTACATCTTTAATAATAAATGCACCATAGTAAGGACATAAATCCTCATCTTCAACATCAACGGAGACAAACTCTGCAACAGATTCACCATTTGTTTCAATTTCAGGCGTCGACAACATTACTTCGACATCCAAAATTGCCGCCACTTCATATGCGACACCGATCATACTTAACGCATCCGCTCGATTTGGAGTTAAATCAAACTCTAAAACGACATCATTTAAATTTAATATGTCATTTACAGGTTGGCCCACTTCTAATTCTTCTGGAAGAACGACGATTCCTTCCGCATAATTAGGATTAATAAATTGCTCTTTAATGCCAAGTTCCGCCAAAGAACAAATCATACCGTTCGATTCTTCGCCACGCAATTTTACCTTTTTGATTTTAAAATTTCCGGGTAAAACAGCTCCTGGTTTTGCGACTGCCACCTTTTGGCCTGCTGCTACATTATCAGCACCACAAGCAATTTGTAATTGTTCAGTCCCAACGTCTACTTGACATAAACTTAATTTATCCGCGTTTGGATGTTGAACACTTTCCTTTACATATCCTACGACAACATCTTCACTTTTTTCTTCTACTATATAATGAATCGCATCCACTTCAATTCCTGACTTCGTTATTTTTTCGGCTAATTGTTCAGGCGTTAACGAGCCGATATCGACATATTGTTTTAACCAATTTAATGATACTAACATCTAAAAGCCTCCCTCTTACACTTCTTGAAATTGTTTAATGAATCGGATGTCATTCGTATAAAATCTTCTAATATCATCAATACCGTATTTTAACATCGCAATCCGATCTGGTCCCATCCCAAAAGCAAAACCGGTATACACTTTTGGATCATAACCAGCCATTTTTAATACTTTCGGATGTACCATTCCGGCTCCTAAAATTTCAATCCAACCTGTTCGTTTACAAACATTACATCCTTCTCCTTCACAAACTGCACAGGAAATATCCATTTCAACTGAAGGTTCTGTGAATGGGAAAAAGCTCGGGCGTAGACGAATTTCACGATTTTCACCGAACATTTTTTTCGCAAATAAATCGAGTGTTCCTTTTAAATCACTCATGCGGACATTTTTATCCACATATAACCCTTCGATTTGTGTAAATTGATGTGAGTGCGTTGCATCATCATTATCCCGACGGTACACTTTACCAGGGCAAATCATGCGAATTGGTTCTTGTCCGTCTAAAGACTCCATTGTACGAGCCTGTACAGGCGACGTATGTGTTCTAAGCAACAGTTCATTTGTAATGTAAAATGAATCTTGCATATCGCGTGCTGGATGACCTTTTGGTAAATTTAATGCTTCAAAATTGTAATAATCTGTTTCTACTTCTGGACCTTCCCTTATTTCATATCCGAGTCCAATGAATAAATCTTCAATCTCTTCAATAATTGACGTTAAAATATGTGATCCGCCAAAATGCACTGGACGACCTGGTAACGTAACATCAATTGTCTCGGCAGCTAACTTTTCTTCTAATGCCGCAGCTTCTAATGATTCACGTTTTTCATTTAAAGCATCTTGAATAGCTGCACGCACCTTATTCGCAAGCTCACCTACGACTGGCCTTTCTTCCGGGGCAAGCTTTCCCATTCCACGTAATACTTCTGTAATTGATCCTTTTCGCCCTAAATAAGCGACCTGAATTGCCTGCAGTTCCGATAAATCATCTGTCTGATTTACTTTTTCAATCGCTTCCCGCTCAACTGCTTGTAATTGTTCTTTCATTAAAAAAACCTCCTTCTATCACGTTAAAAGTCCCGGGTGTACGTTTGCATAGTTATCGTTTAATTTTGATGAAAATATAAAAAGCCCCTCCCTAAAAAAAGGGACGAGGCTGTTATTTTCGCGGTACCACCCTTGTTGATGTATAAATACACCCAACTCGAATTTGATAATGGACAATTTTTTGTCCAGGGCATCATTACATGCCAGCATCGAGAGTGAATCGTAATAAACAGACCAATAAAAACGCTCGCAGTCTAAGACATTTTCTCCCTTAAATGATCTTGATTATTTATTACTTTGCTCTGTCATTGCATTTATTATGATGAAACTATTCAATAGTATAGCGAAGTGACCTTTTTTATGCAACTAATTGCGAATATAATACATTAAAATCCCCGCAGCTATCCCAACGTTCAACGATTCTGCCTGTCCATATATCGGAATTTTCACTAACTGGTCGGCTAAGCTAATCAACGTTGCATCAACGCCACTTCCTTCATTACCTAAAATGATTGCCGTTTTTTTATTTGGTGTGATATCTCGATAGTTTTGCGCCTTCTCTAATGTTGTTGCCCATACAGAAAACCCTTTTTGTTGTAATTGTGCAATTTCATCTGCTAAATGAGCTCGTTCAATCGGAATATGAAAAATTGAACCTTGTGATGCTCTGATCACCTTATCATTGTATACATCTACTGTTCCCATACCCAGCACCACTTTTGAAAAACCTGCAGCATCGGCCGTCCGAATGATTGTCCCTAAATTACCCGGATCTTGAATTGCATCAAGGAGTAACACATGTTTATCTTCTGTTGCAGCAGATTCTTTCATTTCGATGACCGCTGCGATCCCTTGAGGTGTTTCAGTTTGTGAAATTTCTTTAAATACTTGCTCACTTACTTTTATTACATTCTTTTCCTCAACCCAGGAAGGATAATTTATTCCGTCTTCAACAATTATAACTTCAAAAATTTGATCTGTTTTAAACGCCTCTTCTAATAAGTGGAACCCTTCAATTAAAAAACGTTTTGTTTCATAGCGATATTTCCTCTCGTGTAACTTTTTCCATTCTTTCACCTGTTTATTTTGAACTGATGTGATCAACATAATCATTCCTCAAATATAGTTATGTTCATCATACATATTTTTCAGTTCATTGGTCAAATTAATAAATAAAATAAGTATAAAGGAGGCTGGCTTTTATGGAATTGGATTTACGTAAAGCAATTTTACACAATATAAAAAACAACTCACATGACGAATTAGAAGCAACGATTGTTGATGCAATTTCATTAGGTGAAGAAAAAGTATTACCAGGCTTAGGTTACTTGTTTGAAATGATTTGGAAGCAGTCAGAAGAAAGTGATCGTTCACAAATGATTGATGCTTTAGCGGAAGGTGTACAGGCTGAACAACGATAACCGGGGTGGAAGATGATTTTATAAATAGCGACATTAACATGAATGAAGTTTGGAAATTTATGAGATTATGATTGCACATATATTGTGATATAATCAGAATTCTTTATTTCGCTAAAAGGTTGCGTTTACAGACGAAAAAGTATATGATTTTTGTAATGTATGTCTGTTGAGGAGTGTGGAAGCCTTGAGCGATAACAGTATGCGAATAAACGATCATCATATTCAACGATATTATTTACCGACTAACAAAAAACATCTGACAAGTGAATTAGCAAATAATGATTTTCGTCAGCTTTTACTTCAAAAAATTAATATGGCGATGGATTTGAATAGTCACCTAAATAATTCCAGTAATGATCGTGTCGCTTCTACCTTTTTGCCGAATTTTATGTCGGTATTCAATATGCAACAGCCATTTAACGGGATGTCTATGATCAACAATCTTTCAGCAAATGGACATATAATCAATGCTTATGTTAATCAGACGATGCATACACAGCCGCACAGTGAACAGTACTCAACGTTCAACACGAAAACAAACAAAGTAAACGGACCAACAAAATATAATCATATTATTAATGAAGCTGCGAAAAAATATAATATAGATGAACGATTAATTCATGCGATTATTAAAACAGAATCCAACTATAACCCGAATGCCACTAGTCACGCAGGTGCGGCTGGCTTAATGCAGTTAATGCCCGGAACCGCCAAGTATCTCGGAGTAAACAATCGTTATGATATTAGACAAAATATATTTGGTGGTACGAAGTATATAAATGATATGTTGCAACAACATAATGGAAATCTTCAGTTGGCACTTGCCGCGTACAATGCTGGCCCAGGCAATGTGAAGAAATACGGTGGTATTCCACCATTTAAAGAAACACAAAATTACGTAAAGAAAATCATGAATCTTTTAACATAAATAAAAAACAGGTTAACCATTAACGGCTAAGCCTGTTTTTTTGTCTTTTATGCAAGACGAATTTTTTCTAACATATTTTTATCTAACTTTTTGATAACTTCGACAATTAGTTTAACAGCATGTTCAAAATCATCGCGATGCAACATAGCTGCGTGCGAATGAATGTACCTCGTTGCAATGGTTATTGATAATGAAGGTACTCCATCGGCTGTTAAATGAATCGCTCCTGAATCCGTTCCTCCACCCGGCATCGATGTATATTGAAACGGGATATTATTTTCTTCAGCCGTTTCAACGACCAAATCACGTAGACCTTTATGTGAAATCATCGATGCATCATATAAAACAAGCTGTGGTCCATCCCCTAATTTATTATCGGCATCTTTATCAGATACACCTGGAGTATCGCCTGCTATACCGACATCTACACCAAAAGCGATATCAGGGTTAATTAAATGGGCTGACGTACGCGCACCACGTAATCCAACTTCCTCTTGAACCGTTCCGACACCATACACAATATTCGGGTGATTCTCATCTTTTAATTGCTTTAATACATCGATAGCAATCGCGCACCCAATTCGATTATCCCACGCTTTAGCAAGCAACATCTTATCATTATTCATTTTCGTGAATTCAAAATACGGAACCGCAGAATCGCCAGGCTTCACACCGAAACTTTCTGCCTCTTCTTTACTTGAAGCACCTATATCGATAAACATATCTTTAATTTCCACTGGTTTCTTACGTTCTTTAGCGGATAAAATATGTGGCGGTTTCGAGCCAATTACACCCGTTACATTCCCTTTTTTCGTCATAATTGTCACACGCTGGGCAAGCATAACTTGATTCCACCAACCACCGATTGTCTGAAAGTATAAAAAACCTTTTTTATCAATTCGTGTAATCATAAAGCCGACTTCGTCTAAATGACCAGCAACCATTATTTTCGGTCCATTCTCTTGACCAACTTTTTCACCAATAATACTCCCTAAATTATCTGTATAAACACGATCAGATGATTCATCTAAATACTTTTCCATCACAATCCGTGCTTCTTCCTCATGACCTGAAATGGCATTAGCGTCCGTAAGTTCTTTTAACATTTTTAAAGTCGAGTCTAACTCCGTCATCTATTTCTTCCTTTCGTTCAAATTAATATCCAGATTTTTGTCTTTCATAATTTACTTCATTTTTTTCAATATATGCAACTAATATATCTTTCTCCGTAAATCCTAATGAATTTGCTAATTGTATATACGCTTCAATCATGTGCATATAATTTTCTTCCGTTTGCTTTTCATAAAAATGAACACACTGACGAAAAACGTTATTAAATTGTTCAGTTTTATGTTTATCTTGTACATCTACGGAAATAGTAGTGAATTCGTATCCCTTTTCAATTCCGAGCGATAATAAAAAGTGAATATTATCGACATATTCTTCTAATACAACAGATCGATCTGAGCTCGTTTGTGTGCTCCAAAATTTAAAGCAGCGCGTTTCATTTGCAAGCTCTCCGAGTTCTACAAGTAACGCAAGAAATTTTTCGGCAAATAAATTCTCATTTTCTAATTGATGATTAGACGTTATGTATTCATCTAACTTACTTTGCATATTAAATAGCTTATTCCAATTCAACCGCAATCCCTCCCCTTAATTTGCTTTAACTTCGGTTAATTTCACGTTAGGACGACTTGAACCGTTATTTTTATTGTACCACTTACGTATCAGATTTTTCTAATGTTTCATATAAACGATTGCGATATTTCCATAAGTTATTTACTAATTATCATGGTATAGCTAGTAACAGATGAAGGCGTTTTTTATCGTTCTCTTTGTTCGATTTTTTCGTTGTAGCGGGACAGAAGATTCATAATTAATTTCATAACTAAAAAACACCAAATCTAAACGATTTGTCCAGATTCGGTGCTTCTCAATAATTATAATGCTGATTTTGCTTTATCTACTAGAGCTGCAAATGCTTGCTCATCGTTGACAGCTAAATCGGCTAACATTTTACGGTTAATGTCAACTTCTGCTTGCTTTAATCCGTGCATTAATTGACTATATGAAATATCATTTAAACGTGCCGCAGCGTTAATACGTGTAATCCAAAGTTTACGGAAATCACGCTTACGTTGTTTACGGTCACGGTATGCATATTGACCTGACTTCATAACCTGTTGTTTTGCATTTTTAAATAAAGAATGTTTTGAACCATAGTAACCTTTCGCTAATTTTAAAACGCGTTTACGACGTCTGCGCGTTACTGGTCCGCCTTTTACTCGAGCCATTGTAAAAACCTCCTACTTACTATTCCTCATATATTTTATCGTGGTAACATTTGATCGATTCGTTTTTGGTCACCTTTTGAAACTAATGCCGATTTACGTAATTTACGTTTTTGCTTTTGTGACTTATTCGCAAATAAGTGACTTGTAAATGCACGTGATCTTTTTAGTTTCCCTGATGCTGTACGTTTGAAACGCTTCTGTGATCCTTTGTGCGTCTTCATTTTTGCCATGATAAATTCCTCCTTAAAGACTTGACTTGCTAATTTACTATTTTTTTTCAGGAATCGGAGCTAGTACCATAAACATTTGACGACCTTCCATTCTCGCCCTAGTTTCTACAACAGCGATATCCTTAACTTCTTCCGCTAATCGTTCTAGCACTTCTCTTCCGAGGTCTTTGTGCGTAATGGCACGCCCTCTGAAGCGAACGGAAGCTTTAACTTTATCACCGCTATCAATAAAGCGACGAGTATGTCTTAACTTCGTATTAAAATCATGGTCCCCAATTACTGGTGTAAAGCGAACTTCTTTAATGTTAATAACTCGTTGTTTTTTACGTGATTCTCTTTCTCTTTTTTGTTGCTCATAACGAAATTTTCCGTAGTCCATAATTCGACATACTGGCGGTTTCGCATTAGGTGCAACTAAAACTAAATCTAAATTTCTCGTTTTAGCAATCTCTAATGCTTCTTTTCGAGTTTTCACTCCAAGTTGATCACCGTTTGCGTCTATTAGACGTACTTCCCTGGCACGAATCGATTCATTAACATTCATGTCCTTGCTAATATCTAGCCACCTCCAAAAATTTTCGACCGAAAAGACAAGTGGAAAAATAAAAAGTGGGCACACGAATGCACCCACTGTATCCCTTTAAAGTTATTTAAAAGTAACGAACCAGCCAACAACATCAATTGCGTCGGACAGGTGAGAAGCGGGTGCTCCTACTTGTCGTTTAGATCAATTATTTATTTAATTTTACTGTTTAATAGTAACACAACTATACAACCTTGTCAAATTGATTTGATTTTAAAATTCTAACCATTTCTCAATTTCTTTTTGTTCTCGATATTAATTATAACTTCTACACTAATTTTTATCCAACGTTTGCAAAAGGGCTCATTTATTTTGATAAGACAATAAACTAATCTTTGCAAAAAAGTTTTCGAAACACGTGATGATTGCTTCTAAGTTTCATCGTTACTTTCATCGTTACTTTTATTTGATTATGAAATTGACAAGTTGTATGTTTCATCCAATAGAAAGAAAAATTTTTATATTCTGAAAACATATTCAACTTTTTCCTTATCTGTTATTCTGAATTTAGAGTTACAAAATGAGTACTCAACAGTTTTAAAATCACTTTGAAAGGAGCGAATTAGATTGAAAAGAAATTTGCTTGGGATGGCTATTGATGCTGGTGGAACTATGACAGATACATTTATTGTTGATGAAAAAGGGGATTTTGTTATAGGAAAAGCTGCAACAACGCCATACGATGAATCAGTTGGATTTGTTGAATCAGCGCAAGACGCTTTAGTACATTGGGATATTGATGAAAAAGATGCGTTTCCACAGTTTGAAATTTTAACATATGGTGGTACGACAATGTTAAATACGTTATTACAACGTAAGGGGGAGAGGGTCGGTCTAATCGTATCGAAAGGATTAGAAGATATCCTTTTAATGGAGCAAGGAAGGCAAGTGTGGTCAGGGTATTCATTTGCCGATCGACTACATGCTGTGACACACGTCCATAATGAACCCTTGATTCCTAAACGTCGTATACGTGGTGTATCAGAGAGAGTCGATCTTTTTGGAAATGTAGTAATTCCGTTTTATGAAGAAGAAGCTGAAAAAGCAGTAGAAGAAATATTAGATGAAGATGTTGATTCAATCGTTGTTTGCTTTTTATATTCACATGTTAATTCAGCTCATGAAGATAAAATGGAGGAAATATGCAAAAAGGCTATCGAGAAAAGGAATTTATCGATTCCTGTTTACTTATCATCAAGTGTTCGTCCAGTCGTTAGAGAAAACCAACGAGTGAATGCTACTGTTATCGAGGCATATGCAGCAGCGCCAGTTCGTGAACAATTAAATAATGTTGAAAAAAGCGCTAAAAGTAGAGGGTACGACCGTCAACTGACGACAACATTAGCCTACGGAGGACTTGCTAATATCCGTCACCCAAGATTACACGAAACATTAATCTCGGGACCAATCGGCGGAATATTAGGTGCTAAGTATGTCGCTAACTTGCTCGGTATAGATAATGTATTAGCAACTGATATGGGAGGTACTAGTTATGATTTTGGTTTGATAACGGATGGAAACGTTAGGTTGAATGATGAACCTGAAATTGCTAGGTTCAGAATGAATTTACCTAGTATTGAATTAGATAGTACATCAGGCGGTGCTGGTTCATATTTATCAGTGGATCCTATTACTAAAAGAATATTCATGGGACCAGAAAGTGCTGGCGGAGATCCAGGCCCTATCGTAGTTGATCAAGGTAATACTGTTCCGACAGTTACAGACTGTTTAGCAATAAATGGATACCTAAATCCTGACTATTTTTTAGGTGGTAATATTAAGCTCAATATTGAAAAGGCTTACAACCAATTAGAAGAGCACGTTGCAAAACCTACAGGGATGGATATTCATGAAGCCGCTGATGGAGTTTTACAAGTATGGTTACAAAATGCGCGTGAAGCAACCCGCCGGGGAATTATGTCGAGAGGATATGACGTTTCCGATTACACTTTAATGTGTTATGGCGGAGCGGGTCCTATGGTTATCGCTGGAGTAACCGAAGGGTTGCCATTTAAACGTGTTATGACATTCCCATTTGCTGCTGGATTTTCTGCATTCGGTGCGACAACAGTAGACTACTCACATCGCTACACAAGGTCATGTATGCTAAACATTCCTTATGACGCTTCCAAAGAGGATAAGGAAGCTGCCGCAAAGTCATTAAATGAGTTATGGAACGAATTAAGAGAAGAAGCGGAGCAAAGTTTCAAAGATGAGGGTATGGATTTAAACAAAGTTAAATATGAAAAGATAGCATTCTTAAGATACGGTGGTCAACTAGATGAGGTTGAGGTAAATGTAGCGAATGAATGGGATGATTCAGATAATGATGTTGATAATTTAATCAATGATTTCGAAAATATATATTCTAGAATGGTTGCATTAGCAGCTAAATATCCTAGAGCTGGTTACGGTATTATGCAAGTTGCTTTAGTAGCCTATATTGAAACCGTTAAACCTGAATTCCCAGTATTCCCATTGCAATCTGAAGAACCCAATCCTGATGCCTTTAAAGGTGTTCGGAAAGTTTTTGATGATGGAGAATGGAAAGAGGCCAAACTTTATGAAATGGATTTATTAGAGCCTGGTAATGTTATTGATGGATTGGCAATTATTGAACACCCTGCTACTACGTTGATCGTTCCTGAGTCACGTCTCATTCGGATGGACGAGAGAAAATTCATCTGGATGGAACACAAATAATGGTTTGAGGAGGTCTCATAATGGAAAAAACAAGTGTAAAAACACCTTTTAGAGATCAAATGGAAGAATCGGAAAGACTTTTTCATGAAACAGGATTTTATCATGGTGTAGAGTCGTTAAAATTAAAAGAAGAAGATCCGATAAAATATGAATTATTATCTTCTCGTCTACAGTCGCTAGTGATAGGTGCACAGCAAACAGGCCATCGAGTAGCAACAAGTCCAGCAACACGTGAAGTTGGTGAATCGGTAGTTGGGCTTTATACACCTGAGGGTGATGCGATTGCTTTTTCCGGTGGAATTATGGTCCATGTTCATACGATGAGTAGATTTATAAAATGGATACTAAAACATGACTACGAAATAGAGCCTGGTATTAAGCATGGTGATATATATGAAAATAATGATGTGTATATTGGTGGGGTGCATATTCCTGATGTAATGGATATTACACCAATATTTCATGAAGATGAATTAATTGGTTGGACAGGAATGGTGACGCACGCATTAGAGGTCGGGGGGATTACTCCTGGAAGTATGCCAGTTTTAGCGGTAGAAAGATTTACCGAGGGACTTCACATTTGTGCTGAAAAAGTCGGAGAAAATGATGAGCTATACCGCGATTACGAAATTCGTGTGGAGCGAAGTGTACGCTTACCATCCCTATGGATTATGGATACAAAGGCACGTGTTACAGGTGCGCTAATAGCTAGGAATGAAGTACTCAATATTGTCGAAGAATTTGGTGTTGATTATTATAAACAAGCGATACGGGAATACATCGAAGAGGGACGTAGAACACAATTAGAAAGAGTTAAAACGATGTTAATACCTGGAACCTATAAAGAAATCACTTGTTCAGACCAGATAATGGAGGATTCTACTTCGTTACACCCTTTAGCTGATCCGAATGTAATGATTATGCTTCCTTTAGAAATGGAAGTCACACGAGAAGGTGAAATGAAAATAGATTTTGACGGTGCAGGATCCTGGCGCTACTGGTCTGGAAATGCGGCACCCGCTGCGTTGGAAGGCGGTTTCTTCGTTTCCCTAACGCAAATTATGAATTATGATGGCCGGGTAAACGATGGTAGTTTCTTTGCTACGGAACTTAAATTCCCAAAAGGTACATGGGCGTGGCCAGATAACATTTATGCATCTACCTCATTAGCATGGAACACGGTGATGCCAGCTTGGGCAAATTGGTACCGTATGATGGCTCGAAGTCTTCATATGCGGGGTTTTCTCGAAGAAGTGTTTTTAGTAGGAGCCACAACCCCAGTTTATGATGCGGGTGGAATTGACCAATATGGGCGAATCTTTGGTGGAACAAACTTTGAATTAGCTGCTCAAGGAAGCGGTGCCCGTGGTATTATGGATGGTATTGATTACGGATATGTGTTGTGGAATCCTGAATCTGATATGGGTAACATGGAAATTTGGGAACAACTTTTCCCACAAGTATATTTGTCTAGAGAAATCTTACCCGATTCACATGGATTTGGTAAATTCAGGGGCGGAAGCGGTTGGCAGTCATTATTATTAACACATGGAACGAACCAACTTGTGTTAACTACTGAACTATGTCAAGCAAAGGCATTTGATCATCAAGGCCTATTCGGAGGATATCCTGGTAAGGTTCATTATTTATATTTGATGCGGGATAGTAATATCCGCGATGTAATTGACGAGCGAAAGCCAATCCCTACAGGAGAAGGTAATGATCCGAGTAATCCACAAATTACACAATTACTAGAAGGTGATACTGAAATTGCATTTGGTAACTTTACTGCTAATGAACCTTTAGAGCAAGATGATATATTGCTAATGCAATATCGAGGGATGGGTGGCTTAGGTGATCCGATTGAACGGGATACAAAACTAATAGAAGAAGACTTAAATAAAGGTATTGTAACAGATATTCTAGCTGAAAGAATTAACGGAGCAATTAGTTATTTTGATGAAGATGCTGATGAATATAAAATTGACGAAAGAAAAACTGAAGAACGTAGAAAACAAATGAGAGAAGAACGAAAACAGAGAGGTATTCCAGCGAATAAATGGATAAAACAACAAAAAGAAAGAATAAACACATATGATTTACCAGAAGAAATTTTAGCCATATATAAAGACATCGAATCACACTCAGATAAATGGATGAACGAATTCCGGGAGTTTTGGAAATTTGAAGATTCATTTACATTTGATAAACCTGAAATAAGAACATTAAACCCTATGGCCTTAAGAACTGGTGGTTCGAGAATTGCGACGGATCCTTCTGAGTTTTAAAAGGAAATTTAAAGTAAATTATGAAAGGAATGAATCACGATGAAAGATCAGGCTTTAGTTACAACAAAGACAATTGAAGATATGATGGATGGTGTACTTCCTTGGTCCGAAACACATCGTATTATGTCATCTTTCAAAGATGCTGATCGGTTCGATAAGTATGTATCAGTGTTACAGTCGCGCGTTTCATGGGACAATCAAATTATATTACCATTAACACCCCATCTGTTTATCGTTAAAAAAGAAAATGAGTATATTGTTAAATGTACGTGTAGTCATGAATTTGGCGACTACCGGAAGAATTGGAAGACCAAAGCGCTAATATATGTAAGAGATACAGAGGAAAAATTAGAGGCTGTGTGGCGCGGACCACGTCAACCAGATCCTGAAAAGAACGAAGTAAGAGAGTTTTATTGTCCGGGTTGTGCTACTCAATTAGAAGTAGATGCAGTTCCTCCAGGATATCCTATTTTAATTAACTTTTTACCAGATTTAGAAGCTTTTTATGAAGAGTGGTTAGATAGACCACTTCCATAAGGTTTTTATTGATTTTCACAAATAGAGGTCGGAAAATTCCCGATCTCTATTTATCATGTTTTAAATATTCCGAATAGATTATCAAAGTCAAGAAAAGTAAATCTCTTTTGATGAAAGGAGCACGTAACATGTCTGATCCTATTTGGCTTCCTACAGCAGAATATATTGAAAAAACGAGACTCTACCAATGGATGAATAAATTAGGTTTTAGAAAATATGAGGATTTTTATAATGCTTCGATAAATGATATTTCATGGTTTTGGGGAGAGGTCGAAAAAGAGTTATCTATTCCCTGGCAAACACCTTATCGTTCAGTATTAAACTTAGATAAAGGATTTAAGTGGCCAGAATGGTTTGTGGATGGACAAATAAATGTTGTGTCAGCCGCTTTAGACAAGTGGATGGCTGACCCCAAAAAACGAAATCAACCCGCTTTAATTTATGAAAATGAAATAGGTAAGGAAACATATATTAGTTACAAAGAACTTTATGGTTGGGTAAATCGTGTCGCAGTTGGTTTAAAAAAACTCGGGGTTAAACGTGGCGATCGAATTGGTATTTTTTTACCGATGATCCCTGAGGCAGCTGTTACTATTTTAGCTGCAGCAAAAATAGGTGCAATCTTTACGGTAGCTTTTTCAGGATTCGCTGCTGAAGCTGTCGCAATAAGATTCAAGCATGCTGGTGTAAAAATACTCGTTACTGCAGATGGATTCATTCGACGCGGAAACGTTGTCAGACTAAAAGAAGTTGCTGATCAGGCAGCAGATATGGTACCGTCAATTGAAAAAGTTGTCGTCGCTTCTGTACTTGATCGAGAAACGACTTGGTTTAAAGAACGGGATATATCTTTCAAAGACTTAGAAGTCCATGGTGAATCTGTTACGGAACATATGAATAGTGATGATCCCTTTATGATTATTTATACATCTGGTACTACTGCAAGACCTAAAGGTACAGTTCATACTCATGGTGAATTCCCATTAAAGGCTGCTTTAGATATGGGCTATATAATGGATTTAAAGCCAGAACAAGTAATATTTTGGATAACAGATATGGGATGGATTATGGGGCCAATGGTCTTAATTGGTTCATTGTATAACGGAGCCACGATGTTGTTATATAACGGTTCTCCTGATACTCCGAACACTCGTCGAGTATGGGATATAGTTAATAAATATAAAGTTAATTTCTTAGGTTTATCCCCTACTTTTGTACGTGCTATTATGGCATCTAATAATACATCGCTTGATAAAGAGACTTTTCCGAGCTTAAAAGGAATTGGATCAACGGGGGAACCATGGAATCCAGAACCATGGCATTGGTTATTTAATAAAATATGCAAAACAGAAATACCCATATTTAACATTTCAGGCGGTACGGAAATAGCCGGTGGAATAATAGGAACTACCAATCATTTGCCAATTAAACCAATTACATTCAATACAGCCCTACTTGGTATGGATGCAGATGTTTATAACCATTCTGGCAAGCCTGCTACAAATAAAGTAGGTGAATTGATTATTAAACAGCCATGGGTTGGAATGACTAAAGGGTTTTGGAATGAACCCGAAAGGTATGAAGTAGAATATTGGAAAGACTGGGATGATGTTTGGATTCAAGGTGACGCAACCGTAAAAGATGACCAGGGATACTGGATAATACAAGGTCGTTCAGACGACACGATGAATATTGCCGGAAAAAGAATCGGACCAGCGGAAATGGAATCCGTTCTTATGCAACATTCAAGTGTGAAAGAATCAGCAGTTATTGGTATTCCTGATAGTATAAAAGGAGAAACTTCCATTTGTTTTATTGTATTAAATGAATCCTTTTCACCAAGTGAAAAACTTAAAACTACATTATTGCAACTAATTGCTGAACAACTCGGTAGACCTTTACAACCGAAAACATTATATTTCATTTCAGATCTTCCAAAAACGAGAAGTCAAAAAATTATGAGACGAATTATTCGTTCGACCTTTCTAAATAAGGATCTAGGCGATTTATCTTCTTTGGAAAACCCCGAATCGGTCGATTTAATTAAACAATTAAAAAAGTAATATGAATCGAATCGAGATTTTGCAATTCACCCCTCGATTCGATCTTTTTGCGTTTAAATTTAATAAACATCAGATTGGTTTGTTGATTTCATTACAAAGTAAAATTGACTAGTATCATAGTATCCACTATCACACTAGTCATTAAGTTGCTTGCACATATTGACTCTGCATTTCGACAATATCATGATCTACTCGAACAGAAACCGTTCCAAGTGTATCTACTCCTTCATATTTTAGAGTACTATAATCAAGTGGATTTACTTGATTTGATGCATCACTTTTAATTCCACAAGCTGATAAAGAAGTATAGTCACTAATACCAAACTTAATAAAAAAGTGATTTTTTTCAATTTTTATCCCTCCTACCTTTTTTGGGGATAATTTGATTATCGAATATTTCGATTAGATTTATGCGACGCTAGTGAATCATTTGTTATAAAATATAACTTTAATGCTAATTGTAAATCGAAAAGTATTTTATTATCGCGTAAACTACATTGTAAAATTTCTTCTATTTTTGCTATTCGATAACGTATTGTATTAATATGAAAATGAGAGAATTCTGCAGTGTCTTTTAATACAAAGTTCGATTCGAAATACGCTAATAAGGTGTTCAAAAGTTCCCCATCATGTTCTCGATCGTATTCTATTAATGGCCCAAGTCGATTTTGAACAAATTTAATCATCGTATTTAGATCTAAGTCAATTAACATTTCTAATGAACTAAACTCGCTTATTTCTACTACCGACTTGTTAAATGAATATGCAAGTTTAACTGCCTTTTTTGCTTCCTGATAAGCTTCATAATATGCTGTTATTTCATTATATATATTACTTATACCAATCCGGTAATTATTTTTAAAAATATGATCTGTCAATTTTTCCGCAAGTTTAAAAGGTGATAGGGGCAGGTTTCCCTTTACATCATCTGTATTAAACATTAAAATAATTTGATTAAATTTGTTGAACAGTAAACATTTCAGTCCTTTACCTTCTAAAAACGAATCTAATTGGTGAAATATTTGTTCATTATGTATATATTCTAAATGCTGTTGTAGTGATTCAATCGGTTCACAAACTAAAATCACATTATTCTGATTCAAGTTAAACCCTAATGATAGAGCCTTTTGTAATATAAACTCTTGATCTTTTATCTCTTTTTGAATAATCTGATGTAATATTTTTGCTTCTCGCTTCTTTCTTATATCATTGACAGATTTTTTGTGCATTAATTCAATACATATTGACTGTTTCGATTGTTTAATTAGAATTTTTGACCATTTATTATCTCTTGGCTCTTGATGTTTTGAAAATAAAATATAACCGTATTTTTTTCTTTTATGTTTAACGGTAATCTTTCGCCAATCGTCATATTTGAAAATATATTGACCTACAACTAGTCCATTATCAAACTTTGAATCTTGACTAGTAAATTGGACAGCTAACACTTTCTTATAGGAATCAATCAAAACAACTGAGCAATTAAGCTCGTTTGCTAATATTTCTATTATCCCTTGTATTCCTTTTCCATCTAGTATTAAATTTGAGAAAAGGTTGTAAGTAGTAACTGATTTCTTTAATTCTTGACGTTGTTTCATTAGTGTTCTACTTTGTCGTTCTGTAATTTCTTTTTGCCTTTTTAATTGATGAACTGCTTTTTCTGCTAAGGTGCGCTGTTTAACAACTTCTTGAAAGAGATTAGCATTTTCAATTATATTACCAATTTGTGATCCAATCCAATATAAGGTTCGTACATCTCTTTCCTGCCATTTGCGATCAATTCGGTTAATTAAATGGAGTACTCCAATTCTTTTTTCCTTTCCGCTGATTGGAATTGTTGCTAAGTTTTTAACATCAAATAAATGGACAAATTGTTGAACAATATTTGGATCACCAATAGCACGATTCGTGTAATACGATTCTCCTGTTTTAAAAACTCTACTTGCATTACTAGGTTGCATCGTCTGAATTCGATAAAGATTAATAGAATCGATTGATGCTTGGAAAGAAGGTGGTTGTAACACAAGCTGTTTATCACGTTGGTCAAATAACATAATCCCCGCTTTTGCATTAAACATAGTGCCGACTATTTGTAATATACGCTGAATGGTCGTTTTTGTTTCTTCCCGGTCATCAAGCACTGGTTTCATTTCACTAATATATTGTAAAAATTCTCCATGTGTATTTTCTTTTGTTTTTAATTCAAATATATAGATTGTATGATGGTATTGTGTAAGAAGAACTTCTATAGAAGGTGTATTGTTATTGTTAATTTGATCGGTGATTAAGATAGTGATTAAATTTTTACTCTTATATAAATAAATATGTTTAGATTCTTTAAATTGAATGGTCATAGGTGAGTCTAGGAATCCGGTAGCTGTTTGGTTTATTTTTAGTTTTTGAAGTTGATTTTCCTTCATACAAGAGTTACCGCACTTGTTTAAAAATGATTGTGAAAGATCGGATTGATTTAATTGATAAATTGAGACTATGGAATAACGGTTGTTCTTCTTGGCTTTCATGGTTATAAACGAAAATGAATCTGTTCCAAGTAGTGATTGTAGACTAGTTTTAAAATTATAATTTACCGAACTCCTGTTGTCTGCTGTAATTACAGATAGCAAATGTTGGTGTAATGTATGAACAGACATCAAAATTACCCCCATTATTTATATTTCTTCTGAAAGTTCAGAATATTAAGCGGTTTAGTATGACTAGTCGAATATTTCAAAAAAAATTATAAAGTATTTAGAACATCATATTGATTATATCAATAACTTATTCATTAGGAAAGATGAAATACACTTTATGTTTCATTTTCTGTATTTTTATTTTGATTAATAGTAACAAGATTGATTCATAAGATGCTTGTCAAAAAAAATATATACTGCATATTAACGAATTAATAATTTATTGGTTTGAATAGGCTAATAATAAAGTAAAAAAGCTCCCTCCATTACAACGGAGGGAACCTTAGTTATAACATTATTTTCGACTTACCTTTTCTTCAATTTCTTCTTTGATCATGTCGATAAATGATCCTACTTCTAACACTTCTGTCTTTTTCTCACCGTAACGTCTTACATTAACTGCATTTGCTTCAACTTCTTTATCACCAAGAACGAGTGCAAATGGGATCTTTTTCGTTTGGGCTTCACGAATTTTATAGCCAATTTTCTCATCGCGGGTATCTACTTCTACTCGAACACCTGCGAGCTTCAATTGATCAGCAACATTATTTGCGTAATCTAAATGAACTTTTGGTGAAACCGGAATGACCTGCACTTGCACAGGGGCAAGCCATGTCGGGAAAGCTCCTTTATATTCTTCAATTAAATAAGCAACAAAACGTTCCATTGTCGATACAACACCGCGGTGAATAACGATAGGTCGGTGTTCTTTTCCATCTTCACCGATATACGTTAAATCGAATCGGTCAGCAATTTGATAGTCCAACTGGACGGTAGATAACGTTTCATCATGTCCTAAAGCTGTTTTAACTTGTACGTCTAATTTTGGTCCATAAAACGCAGCCTCTCCAACCGCTTCTACGTATGGAAGCTCTAGCTCATCCATCGTTTCTTTTAACGTATTTTGGGCGATTTCCCACATCTCATCATTATCAATATATTTTTCTTTATCTTCTGGGTCCCGATATGAAAGCCTGAAATAGTAATCCGTAATATTAAAGTCTTTATAGACGTGCTCGATTAACTTCACAACACGGATAAACTCTTCCTTCAATTGGTCAGGGCGAACAAAAACATGAGCATCGTTCAATGTCATTCCCCGTACCCGTTGTAATCCTGCTAAAGCACCGGACATTTCATAGCGATGCATCATACCAAGCTCTGCAATACGAACAGGTAGTTGGCGATAACTATATAAATTATTTTTAAACACCATCATATGATGCGGACAGTTCATCGGACGTAAAAATAACTCTTCATTTTCCATTTGCATCGGCGGAAACATATCATCTTGATAATGATCATAATGGCCACTTGTTTTGTATAGTTCAGCACTACCAAGCACCGGCGTATAAACGTGATCATAGCCAAGTTTTTCTTCTAAATCAACGATATAGCGTTCAACGATTCGGCGGACTGTTGCACCTTTTGGTAACCAAATAGGTAACCCTTGCCCTACCTTCTGTGAAACAGTAAACAGTTCTAATTCTCGTCCTAATTTACGATGGTCGCGTTCTTTACGTTCTTCTAGCAACTTTAAATACGCTTTTAATTCAGATTCTTTTTCAAAAGCCGTTCCATAAATACGTTGCAATTGTTTATTTTGACTGTCGCCACGCCAATAAGCACCAGAGATCGAGAGTAATTTAAATGCTTTAATTTTACTCGTTTGTGGTACGTGCACTCCACGACAAAGGTCGAAAAACTCACCTTGTGTATAAATTGAAATCGGTTCACCTTCCGGAATATCACCGATTAGTTCAATTTTTAAATCGTCACCAATTTCTTCAAACTTTTTGATTGCGTCTTCACGCATTAATTCCGTTCGAACGATTTCTAGATTTTCATCGACTATTCGCTGCATTTCTTTTTCTATTTTTGGTAAATCTTCTGGCGTTATCGCTTCTTCCATATCGATATCGTAATAAAATCCTTCTTCTATAACGGGACCTACACCAAAATTTACATCCCCGTATAGGCGTTTTATCGCTTGAGCCATTAAATGTGCAGTTGAGTGTCGCATAATATCGATACCTTCATCGTCACGATACGTAATAATTTCAAGCTCTCCATCTTTAGTTAACGGTTTACGTAAATCAATTAACTCGCCATCGAGTTTAATCGCTAAGGACTGCCTTCTTAATCCAGGAGAAATCGATTGAGCGATATCTTCTCCTGTTGTTCCGTTCTCAAACTGCTTCGTATTTCCATCAGGAAACGTAATTGTAATCATATATACCACTCCCAAATCATATTGTATTCATTTAATTTTTGGCAAAACAAAAACACTCATCCCCTAGGTACAAAGGGACGAGTGTTATTCACGTGGTTCCACCCTCATTTTCAATCAGTAAATAAATTGACTTCGTTGTACTCATTAACGTGAGTAATCCCGCTACAATATACTTTTTTCCATTGTAGAGTTCATAGGTGGTAATCGTTAGCTGATAAAGCGGAAGCTCTCAACCTAAGACTTCCTTCTCTGTCTTCTACGTGACTAACAATCATGTCCTAATCATTACTTATTTATGCTACTTTTTCATAAACGATATTATAGCATATTAAAAGTAATGATTTCAATAAAAACACACAATAAACCATTCTCAATGCATTATAACTGAGATTTATTAGGTAACCATAAGATTAACTCAGGGAATACGATAATTAAACCTGTTACAACTAACATAATGATAACAAACGGAATAATTCCGCGATAAATATCCGACATTGTCACTTCCGGAGGGACTATCCCTTTTAAATAAAATAAAGCAAATCCAAAAGGCGGAGTTAAAAAGGAAGTCTGTAACAAAACAGCAAGAACAGCCATGGCCCATAAAATATCAAATTCATAAAACTGCAATAAAGGTAAAAAGATTGGCAAAATAATCATAATAATACCGATCCAATCAATAAACATCCCTAATATGAACGTAATAAGGAGCATGATAATAAATGCGCCCCATTTTCCTAATCCAAGACTTTCAACAACATCCTGGACAATCACGTCACCATTTAACGCTAAAAACATCGCAGTAAAAACAGATGCACCAATCATAATAATTAACGTCATCGCTGTTATTTTTGCTGTACCATAGATTGATTCAGATAACATTTTCCAACTAAATTTACGATAAACAATCGTTAAAATTAATGCAAGGACAGCCCCTATTCCAGCCGATTCTGTCGGAGTTGCCAACCCGGTAAATATTGCTCCTAATACAATGATAATTAAAATTAAAGGAGGTACT
>Ga0079226_10001056_pt1 | contig 20883 bp, 19 predicted proteins | sample Poulit2014_FD_76345 | JGI IMG/M metagenome (GOLD analysis project Ga0079226, IMG submission 76345) | Agricultural soil microbial communities from Georgia to study Nitrogen management - Poultry litter 2014 | ecosystem: Environmental > Terrestrial > Soil > Agricultural land | place: USA: Georgia... | reverse complement strand
GCTGATGATGAGGGCAACATTACTAATGAAGGTACAAAAGAATTCTTGTCTGGTGCAGGTAAGTCATTCAGTGAATTTGCAGCTAAATTCATTGGTTAATTAACAAAATTAAAATATAGCGCATTAACGATAATGAAGGCTACATTCCGTGAGTTTTGGGATGTAGTCTTTTTGTTTTTCAAGTTTTAGCTATTAAAGTGATATAATCCAAACTATGAAACGTTTACGGTAAGGAGTGGGCTACTTGATCAAAGAACAAAAAATGAGCTTAGATGCGGTTGTTCCAAGCGAAAGTTATGAAAAATGCACTTTTTTATATTTTTTTATATTCTTCTGAACCTTTGAGATTCGATGGTGTGTCTTTTAGTAACTGTATTTTTCAACAGGAAGATTTTTCTCATAGCGATTGGTCTAATTGTATATTAAATAACTGCCATTTTTTGAACAACAATTTCACTAACAGTTTATTTTTTCAAACTAAATTCAACAAATGTCAGTTGTTAGGAGCGGATTTTTCAAACAATATTTGGAAAAAAGTGAATGTGATTGATTGCAAAGCAGACTACTGTAATTTTTCCGTCTCCAAATTAGTTGGCTGTTCTTTTACAGATACAAGCTTGCTTGAAGCATATTTTCAAGAGGTAAGTGTTAGGCAGAAACTGATCTACACAAATTGTCAGATGGATGGTGTCGATTTTCTGGGCACGCTAATGAAAGGCGTTGATCTATCAAGAAGTTATTTTGAGGATCTGCGGGTTGCACCGAATTTGGTAAAGGGTTGTATCATTGCGTCAGTCCAGGCACCAATCTTTGCAAATTTGTTGGGGGTTCAGATTAAAGACTAGGTGTAAAATAAGAGATTAAATTGTGATAAGAAACGCATGCTAGCTAGTTTTAGTTGTTAGGTTTTGATATTTTAAACCTAAACTTCTTTCACTTGTCATGATAAAATCAAGTGATAGAATAAAAAATAGATATAATTCTAGGGAATGAGCAATCATTTTAAGTTATAGGTAACTTGTTAACTTTTTAACAAACGTTGAATTTTTTAGAGAAGTAAGGCTAAATATGTTGCAGTATTAGAGGGAGAATTTATTAATGGATCAAACTACGATCGGGGAATATATTTTCAAACAATTGATGATACAAGGTCAACTTCCAGGCAAACAAGACTTTGTACTAAAACCGCTAAGTACGATCAGTGAAAAAAGCCCACGCATGACGGTTAAAATTGAAAAAACCGACGGAAATGCAGAACACCACCACCAAACCAAAGGACCAGAAATACTGTTTGTGTTTAGTGGCAAAATGGTGGTTAAAACAGCTGGTAAAGAGTTTCCGATCGGTGGCGGAAATTTTATCTTTTTTGACGAAGAGACTAAATATACGTTGTTACCTTTACATTGGGGCGATGTTTTAGTGCGGATCAATATGGATTCTTCGTTTGAGCTTAAAGATTTTTTGGAGAATATTTATAATACTCGTTCTTCGGTTAGCGGTATGATCAATAAGATCAACCACGCATATCGTAAGGACCACTATGCTGTATTTAATGCTCCTAAGGTCGATAATTCAAGCTATGTGATCGACCGAGTTTTAATCGAATATGTTGAGCCAGGACTTTTGTATTGTGATAAGATCTCACATTTATTAGCGGTTTTGGTATTAGTCTTATTAGAAAATGATTGTTATGTCGATCCTGGCGCAGTTAATCTGAAATCCAAATACCAAATTTCAGATTTTACTGATTATATCACCAAGAACTTTCAGAATATTACTTTAACTTCAATGGCACGTTTTTTTGGGTATAATCCTAGTTATTTATCAACTGAGTTAAAGCAAACTACGGGTTATTCTTATAAAGAATTGGTCGAAAATGAGCGGATGAAACAAGCAGTTGAATTACTAAAAAATCCAGCATATACGATCAACGAAGTTGTTAATTATGTAGGCTATACATCGAAATCTTTCTTCTATAAAAAGTTTAAAGCGCATTATGAAATGTCGCCGGCTAAGATGCGTGAGCAACTATCTGAACGGTAAAACGGTTGTGCACAATATAACAAAAAATTTACTGTTTTGGTATTATTTTTTATAAGGTTTTTTTTATTTAAAATTAAAATAAAAAACACTGATAAAGTTTGATATAGCAATAATATTATGGGAAGTAATGCTTATTTAATAGGTGCCGTTTTCGAGTAATCTATGAAATGAGCACCTAATAAGCAATAAAAACGTCATTGTTGTTTGTGTGGAAACGCATTATTATTAATTATGGTTAATGAAAACGTTAGCTTGTCTGGCTGGCTTAAAGAAAAGCGTTTTACCTAGGGATCGTTTATTTTTAAGCATTTTATCAAGCAAATGTTTAATTTTGAACATGAAAGAGAGAGATTAATTTATGACTGAAATGATAAGTGGTTCAGATGCAGTTTTAAAAGTTATCGAAGAGTGGGGCATTGATCATATTTATGGTTACCCGGGTGGTTCATTTGATTCGACAATGAATGCTTTGTATAACCAAAGCAATAAAATGAAATTTATCCAAGTTCGCCATGAAGAAGCAGGTTCTTTAGCAGCAGCTGCTGATTCTAAGTTGACTGGTAAGATCGGTGTTTGTTTTGGTTCCGCTGGCCCTGGTGCAGTTCACTTGATGAATGGTTTGTATGATGCTAAGCATGATCATACACCACTTTTGGCGATCGTTGCTCAGGTCCCTTCAAAGAAAATGAACATCGACTTCTTCCAGGCAATAAACGAAGAACCAATATTTGATGATGTTGCTGTTTGGAACAAGACTGCAATGTCTGCCGAAAGCTTACCCGGCATGATTGACGAAGCTATTCGCCAAGCATACAAACACAGTGGTGTCGCAGTGGTAACTATCCCTAAGGACTTTGGTTGGGCATCGATCCCTGACACATTCGTCTCAAATGCTAAAAACCATGTCGATCCTTTATATCCAGAACCACAAGCTGACAAGATAAAAGAAGCAGCTGAATTGATCAAAAATGCTGAAAATCCAATTATTTACTTTGGTATCGGTGCTAAAAACGCGGCAGAAGAGTTAAAGGCATTATCTGAAAAATACAAGATGCCATTAGTTTCATCTGTGTTAGCTAAAGGTATCCTTGATGAAAATTATCCGGCCTATGTTGGTTCATCTGGTCGTGTTGCGCCAAAGCCTGGTGCTGAGATCGGTTTTGCAACTGACCTGATCGTGTGGGTCGGAACTGATTCACCATTTAGTTTGTACTTGTTCAACAAGTCAGCTAAGATGATCCAGATCGATGTTGATAACGAAAAAATTGGTAAACGCCATTCTGTTGATGTACCTGTTTTAGCAGATGCAAAGAAGGCCTTAGCTGCTTTAGTTGAAGCTGGCGATGAGGTAGAAGATCGTCCATTTTATAACGCTACTTTGGCTAACAAACAGAATTGGACTGACTGGCAAGATAGTTTCAAAGACAGTGAAGAAGTTCCGTTGCGTCCAGAACCTGTCTTTGATGTGATCAACAAAACAGCTAGTGATAAAGCAGTCTTTGCTGTTGATGTTGGTAACGTTAATATTAACTTCGAACGTTTAGTTGATATCCATGGTGACCAAAGATGGACTACCTCTGGTCAATACGCAACGATGGGTTATGGATTGCCGGCTGCGATCGCCGCTAAAGTTGCCTTTCCACATCGTGACGTATACAGCTTGAGTGGTGACGGTGGTTTTGCAATGTTGATGGAAGAATTGTTGACTCAAGTTAAGTATAACTTGCACATCGTTAACATTGTCTTTTCTAACGAAACACTGGGCTTTATTGAAGCTGAACAACGTGATGATAGTGAACAACCATTATCTGGTGTTGATATTCCAGCTACGGACTGGGCTACATCTGCTAAAGGCCTGGGTTGTGAAGCATACACAGTTAAGACCTTGGACGACTTCAAGCAAGCTATGAAATCCGCTGCTAAGACAGAAGCTCCTGTTTTGATCGACATTAAGTTTACCCATGAGATGCCATTTACAACACAGCACATGTTCTTAGATCCAGCAACTTCATCGCAAGAAGATATCGATACTTTCGTTGAAAAATACCAAGCACAAGACTTGAAACCGTTCAGTTACTTCTTAGAACAAGCTGGTGTAGGTTCTGACGCTGTCAGTGGTGCTTCAGTAACTGACGATAAGACAACAGATCCAGCTATCAAACAAGCAAATATTGATGCTACTAGTGGTGCATCATTAGCTTAATAAGCAAAACAAGATAATTGAAAATATTTATAACTAACTCCTAGTTATGTGTTGGCTCCTAGCTGCTTTTTCGGAAGTAGTTAGGAGTTTTTTTGCAAAAAAATATATGTGACGTGATCGATGATAAAGTCATTGCTAATTAAACGGACGGGCAACGCAAACGAGAAAAATAAGACCTTAACCAAGAAAAATAATGTCACAAAAGACAGTCTTAACTTGGACCAAGTAGCGGTGCTAAGACTAAGAGAAATTCCAGTTTTGCGTCATTTTAGTTAAGGAATCTTACTTTTGAATGTGGTAGGTTTTGGGACAAACATTATTGTAACCTTTTATTTGAAATTTGATTGAAAGATCATATGACAATTAGGGCAAGAATTCCAACCATAACTGATCCGCATTGGACGTCCGCAGCGTGGACAATAGCCGTGAATTGGTTCTTTCATTTTTTTAAAGCTTTTTGGTTTTTCTTCTTCATTCATTTAACTCACTTCTTTGAATTTTTGATTTAGACTAAAAATAAATGTATCTATCTTTATACTCAAAAATAGATCACATTGTAAAAAAAGTAAAACAAAAAAGCTAAGAAAGCTGGACTGAGACATAAATAACCGTGTGATCTTAAAAGGGCCATCGATTAATCCCATTAAATGGGTTAATCGACGGCCCTATACGTGTTCCAAAAGATTGAAGCCTTACTGTAACAAGGTTGTGCCTAACTAACTAGTCAGCTCTAATGCAAAAAACGCATTACACCCGACTAGTCAATTAATGCTCACCTTCTAAACGCCATGCTCCGCTTTCTGTTTTTTCTTAGCTTTTAAAATTTATTGTTTGCCAGATTTTTGTGATTTAAAGTTTAACGCAACAATTGTACCCAGGATCGTTAATACAAGGGTAAAGACAAAACCATAATGACTTCCGTTAGTAAAGGAAGCCGCTGCGTTATTACCTGTATAAGCACTTTGACCTAAGGCGAGGAAGCTAGTTGCTAAAGCTGTTGCGATCGCACCGACAACTTGTTGTAAGGTATTTAAAATAGTACTACCATCGGCTGATTCTAAGCCTTCTAGTGCGTTTAGAGCGTATGTTTGCGATGGTGCCATTGCTAGTGGAGTACCGATCATTAAAATGACATGAGCGGTGATCACATAAGCAATTGATGAATCTTTGTTAGTAAGCAATAACATGATCGCACCAACAGCGGCAATCAAAAAACCACTGACAGCTGGTTTTTTAGCACCGATCGAATCATATAAACGACCAGCAAAAGCTGAAACTACAGCATTTGCGATCCCACCAGGTAACATAATAATACCTGTTAAAGCTACAGCGACCAACATTCCTTTTTGGATATATTGTGGTAACAGATACATTGATGAAAGAATAATGGCGAAATCGATCATAACACCGATAGTTCCCTTAACAAAAGCGGGCTTGGCAAAAACACGTAAGTTTAAAACTGGATTTTTAATATTTAACTGACGGTGTGCGTAAAAACTAAGTACGATAATACCTACTATTAACATACTTAAGATGATTGGTGAACCCCACCCTAAGCTAGAAGCGAAACTTGCGCCCATTACTAGGCAAGAAAAACTAATGATCGATTCTAAAAGTGACAAGACATCAACATGGGGTTTAGTAACTTGACCCACATTTTCTAGACTGAATACACTAAAGAGTAAGGCAATAAGTAAGAATGGAATAAAGAACCAGAAAATCCAGTTCCACGATAATTTACCTAAAATAAGGCCGGTAATAGTTGGTCCAATAGCGGGTGCGACCATAATAACTAAAGCACACATTCCCATGGCTGTCCCAAGTTTGTATGGAGGGAAAATTGTCATAACAACTGTAAACATTAACGGTAAGATCATTCCAGTTCCGATTCCCTGGATCATCCGTCCTGTTAATAGGATGCCAAAATTAGGTGCCAATGCCGAGATCACTGCACCAGTGATAAAATCTAACAAGGCAAAAATTGTGATCTGACGGGTGGTAAACCATTTACTGAGTAAACTTGAAAATGGTAGGATGATCCCGATAACTAGCATATATCCAGTTATCAGCCATTGAGCTGTTCCTGCTTCCAAACTAAATGTATCCATTAATTGGGGTAGTGCAATATTTAATGATGTTTCTGACAGCATTCCCACAAAAGCTCCCAGCATTAGGCCGGTAATAGCCATCCACCGATGCTTGACCTCAACTTGGGGTTTTTGCAAACTTGCTGTATGTGATTCTGATGATTCCACGATAAAGACCTCTCTTTTCTGAAAAACTACTTATGTATGCAGTATTTAAAATTATATTCTGTGCAAATTACGGTATTTGACTCATAAATAAGGAAAATTTAGTAGTGATCATAGTTGAATCGGCTATGAAAATAGCCAGACCGCTTTTTTGCGCAATGCGATCATATTACCAGAAAATTTTCAGTCGTGTAAGTCTTTTTTTCAAAAATATTTTCATTAAGAAGGAAAGACATGATAATACTGCTATATAAAAAAGAAAATAGCGTAATTTTACTTAAATTTTTTATATTTATAACGCGTGGTGCTAGTTCGCAAGATTTTAAAATGAGTTAACAAAAAAGCCCCAAATTGCTAGGTTTTAAGTGACGAAACTATCCACTCTAATATTGTAATTGGACTTTTATAATACGAACTGTTTCTATCAAAGATAATGCAATTGTTCTAACACCAGAAAAGAAAGAACCAAAAGATATTCATGAATTATTTGCAGGATGGCAAGACGACAGGCAATGAGAGAATGAGTTGGACTGGGGAGGAAGCTGAAGGTCGAGAGATCGAATGGTAAACAAGGAGATATTTTCTACGTTAACTTTAATTCTAGCTTAGGTCATGGACAGGTGAAAAGATGTCTAGCGATTGCTTTAAGTCATGATATTTTGGTGTTAGCGCAACGAGAGAATATAGATGAACGAACTTTGGATGATCTTTTTTATGATTACAGCCGCCCTTTACCTGATATTGAGATTGCTCAAGCACTGACTTGGCTTTTAAAGACGATCAGTGGTCTAGCTGAAAAATTTACTCTCATGATAGAAATGCTGGATACATTTTTTGATGAATTCAAAAAGGCACTACCAAATAGTCTTGTGAGCCTAGTTGGTAGTGCGTAAAAAAGAAAAATACTAATATTTGTTATCACAACTCAGTAATACCAAGAGTTACGGTCTATTTTTGTGCTTTCAACCTTTAGTTAGCGAATTCGATTCGAATTGTTTTACCCATAGCGTGAGCAATTTCTGCCAGTTTATCAAAGGTTACGTTATCGCCGCGTTCAATGCGAGCAATGGTAGACTGAGGCACTCCTGCTCTTTCGGCCAAATCTGCTTGAGTTAAGCCAGCTTCTTCGCGCGCATGATATAGAGCAAGCGCACTCGCAGAACGTTCCTTTTCAGCACGGTAATTTTTGGCAAATTCTGGGTTCTTTAATTCACGAGTTAAGATATCATTGATCTTCATTTTGATCCCACCATTCTTTTCTTAAAGCAAGGGCATGTTTTATTTCCTTCGGTGGCGTTTTTTGAGTTTTCTTGGTAAAACCATGTGTGATCACATAACGCGGTCCTTCAACGTGAAAATATAAGGCGCGTTGAATATTTTTAGCAACCTTGCTACGTAATTCATAGAGGTTCTTCTCCGTATCTATTTTTTTAACCCACGTCATCCGTTGTGCAACTAATAAACCTTGCTCTTGTGTATCTGTAATAACCTGCAACATTTTTGCCCGGTCTTTAGGTGGTAGTTCTTGCAACCACTCATCAAATTCATCATGACCGTTAGGACGTTCGTATGATTCAAATTCTGGATTTTCCATGACTATATTATAGCACATATAAATAAATTTTAAATATACATGCTATATAAATAGCAAAATAACCACCTTAGCTCTGGAAAGCTATCAATCATTTTTTATCGTTAAGTTACCATTGCCTTAAACGCCTTTTGTTTTACATTTTTATTGTATCATGACAGTTGCTACTTAACATAAACACGGTTATCGGGAGTTGTTTGACGTTTGCTATATAGTTTTGCTACCTTAAAGAAAATTAGCTTAATAAGGAGGTAGTAATTTGTTAAAAAAATACCGTATGTTCGAACAAAAGCACCCCTATTTGAGCCTTATAGGCGAAACTTTATTAATAATAGTGCTCGTTTTAGCTATTATCTATGCATTTACTGGAAAGGTAAGGACGTCAGGGCTAATTATTGTACTTGGTGTCTTTCTAAGCGAAATGTATGATATTTATAAGAGAAATAGAAATAAAAAAAGGGGCCAGAATTGACCTCTTTTTAGTAATATATACGTTCAGGGTCTATTTATAACAAATGGCCCCTCGTTTTAGTTAGTAAATCTTAGCAAGTAGCCATTAGGATCTTGCAATAGAAATTCTTTTTGCTCGATCATTTCATTAGCTCCTGCATAGTGACTAACTGTCATGTCATGGTATAAAGAAATACTATGTTCTTTAATTCTTTGATAGATTGAATCGACATCCGTTACTTCTAAAGAGATGTTAATTCCCTGCCCTAAGGGGTAAGTTAAGTTTCCTATATTCCAACCGTCAGCATGTATTTCTTCCAACATTAACTGATTCCCTTCTAGTGACAGAAAAACAAAGTTATCTTCTGACCGCTCATATTCAATTTTTGACCCTAAAACATCCATATAAAAATTTTTGGATTCTTTAATATTAAAAACAGACAGTTCAGGAATTGTTTTGTTAAAATCCATTATTAATCACCTCTAAAATAGTTTTAAACTGTTAACCAAAGTCGATATTTTCTAGCATTTCTTCAGTACTGGCTTGATCTAAGCCTAAATAAGCTAAGGTCATGGCCTCACTGCTATGGTTCAAGAGGTGCATGACAAGTCCAATATTGTAGTTAGACTGCATATAAACGCGATAAGCCCCCGTTTTGCGCATGGTGTGCGTCCCTAAATAGTCTAAATCGAGGAGATCACCGACTTTGGCCATGATCTTATAAAACTGTTTTTCGGTAATATGCTTCTCCGGGTGCTGAATGGACGGGAAGAGCCAGGGTGAAACGCGATTTTCTTGCTGGAGCCAGTTCTGATAAGCCAACAGATTCCCCGTAACTGGTTTTAAATATAAACGGTTGGCTTTCCCGGTTTTTTGGTCGTGGAGAAACGTGTTCTGACGCACATTTCCATATTCGTCAAAAACATCTGTCCGTTTGAGCCGCAAAATGTCGCTCACACGCAATAAAGTCGCTTTGCCCACCTGAAAAATGGTGTAGTTGCGACAGCCGGCTTTAAAATCTTCTTGTAAACAGCGTTGGACTTGCGTTAAAACATTGGAATCTTTGATCGGTAACACTTTTTGTTCCATGAAAAAATCGCTCCTTTTACAGGGGCGATTTTATTAGTTTTTCGTTACTTTTTGCCTCTTATTTCTTAGTGTAAAATAAAGAGGCCGGTAAATCAAGCTTTGGCAGGGTCCATTACTTAATAATAGACCCTCAGATTAGAAAGCTAGTTTTAGTATTTATTTTTTCTCTCCGAGATAATATGTTAATGTAGCACCTCCGCCACCAATAATAACTGCAATAAAAAATCCAGTCCACATTAAACCCATGGGTTAATCCCCCTTTTATCAAGTTTTATTACTGCGATCAAGCTTTATATGTTGTCTATTTAGCATAAGGTTAACAAAAAAGGCTGGTTAATAGAAAAAATTATGCTCATATACTGATATTAGGGTCTATTTCTACATAATGGATCCTAAAAGCTTAACTGTTATACATATACAAGTAATTAAGGCATAATGTAGTTAAATTAAGACAAAGGAAAAACTATGATAAGAAATTTTGCAGACAAGGAAACTAAGAAAATATATAATCAAAAATTTTCTAAAAAGTTACCTCAATCAATTCAGAAAGTAGCTTTACGAAAGATAATTGTGTTAGACAATGCTACAAATATTAATGATTTAAGAGTGCCGTCTGCTAATCATTTGGAACAATTAACAGGAGATCGTGAAGGACAGGATAGTATAAAGATTAATGCACAATATCAACTTTGTTTTTCAGCTGAGAATCAGAGTGATTTTATCAAAGTTGAAATTGTTGGTTATCACCATTAAGGGGAGTGAATATTATGAATAAGATCCCAACACCAAAAATTAGCGAAATTTTGAAAGAGGAGTTTATGGAACCGTCGAACTTTTCAGCCTATGCGTTGGCAAAAAGAATTAATGTTCCAACGTCTAGAATACAGGATATTTTACATGATCGGCGTCAAATCACAGTTGATACCTCCGTTAGATTAGGCAGAGTTTTTGGAATTTCTGATCGCTATTTTTTGAATTTACAGAATGATATAGATATTCGTAATGCTGAGGAAGCTAAAGGAAAAGAGTACGCCCAAATAGAACAATTTCAATTAGGATAAAATAAGTTGAAAGGACATTACTGTATTTTTATGGTAGTGTCCTTATTTTTTAATTTGTACGGTAATTTTTGCTGTAATCATTGATATTTAGGGAATACACGTAATGGTTGCTCAAAAAGTTCAGATAATATGCGTGTTCTTTTTTAAAGTTTGTTTGATAGTAAAGATAATGTAGAAAGGAATATTTGAGATGATTTCATCACAGAGGTTAGTTTTGTAGGTATTCTGAGTGAAAGTTTATTATGGCTTAAAGACGTTTAACGATAATTGACCAAATAAAACTAAGGGCTGCAGCAAAACTAAAAACCCAATCTTAAAAATAAAGATAGCGGCATAATGGGATTTTACATCTGACATTATGCCGCTATCTTTATTTTTGGATACAAGCTAATTCTCTAAGTGTTATTAGTTTTGTCCCAGCCCCTTTTATATCGGCTATTAAATCACGTAAGTCAATTTCACTTGTTTGATTGCAGTTGGTTTAAAGAAAATCCAGTTAAGGAATGGTTGTGACTGGCGGTGATCAATCTAGCTGCAGCTGTTTTTTTAGGAGTTTTGACTAAGTTCGAAGCCTGCTCAATTATATGTTGGATATTTGCTGACAACTTATTAGAGACCACCCAACCTTGCAATTCATCTAACAGTTCGGTAGCTTCAAAATGATACTTACTTTGCATTTGTGGGTCTTCTGTGGCGACGTCGTCATCTTTTTTTAACGCAGTCATTAATTTGTCAGGGGTCAGTTCGTTAGTCATTTTCAGAACCTTGTCTAAAAGAAACAATAACCAGACATTTAAGAAGTCAAGCATTTCTGCTGAGATGCCAGTTTTTGACCACGGATCTAGGTCAAACCCGCGTAATTCTATATATGAAACGTTTTGTTCTCCACGTAATCGGACAGGTCCGTAATATTCTCTAGCGGTATCGATCAAACCAGAGCTGACTGCATCTTCCAGAGAATGGCTATATTTTTGGAAAGAACTATAATCCGCTAGAAATAGCGGATCGTTATAATAACCGTACTGATGGCTATTATGCAAGCTCCGCACTGTCTGTTTCGACTGCCAGCCAAAATTTTCTTCAGCTAGCGGTGATGCTCCATTTAGATAGATCAACAGCCACCTGTGACTGATAAATAATTGGGCCACTCGACAATATAGAAGGTCACAAAATTTAGGAAAAGATAAGCAGGTTTTTGAGCCATCAAATAATTCAGCCAGTAAAGTGGGTGGAAAACTAACGTTGATGTGAACACCTGTCATCATTTGTTTTCTTCGACCATAGCGCTGCGCAAGTCCTAAACGGTAGCGGTATTGTTGTTCATCTAAATATGCTATCGGGATCTGCTGTTCTTTTTTTGGTAAAGCAGGAGGCATACTCAGAGGCCATAAACCACTATTCCGAGGAAGCTTTGTGATCACCTGTTCTTGTAATGAAGCTAAATGTTCTAAAGCCTGGCGTACAGTTGGGACAGGAGACGTAGCTAATTCTAGCTGTGTCGCTGCAAAGTCCAGACTGATCTTACCGAGTAAATTTTTCTCCAGTAATTTGGAAGGAACTTTTACCAACTCGCCATTGGTCAAATCAACCAAGTTTTTTTCAACTTCTAATCCAAAGTTACTCTGTAAGCCTGTTTGTACTTGTTTTGCTGTTAAAAACTTATTCATATTTATTATTTTCACCACTTTAATTAATGATCAGCAATATTTTTCTTTCTCTTTGTCAGCTTAGCATATTATAGACGTGGATAAATGGTATTTTGTAGGAAAGTTTTTGCAGAAAAACATGGTATAGAAAAAAGAGCTAATTTCTATACACTGAACAGATATGCTCTCCTTATAGTAGACAAGGAAATAAACAAAATCCGTATTCTATTATTAATGAGAGTTTTTATGCCTGGAAGAACAAACAAAGCAACTTTAGCTGAGCGTCTTCAAGCCGTTACTAGCATCTTGCAAGGACAAACGTCGGTTAAGGCAGCTGCCAAACGATTAAAAGTATCCCACTCTACCGTAGAAAATTGGCTCCGAGCGTACAGAACAGCTGGAGTGACCGGTTTAGAAAAATAAATCAAAAAGCAGCTTGGCAATACCACATTAAAAGTTGTGATTCTAGAGCTGCATTTTGACGGTCATAGTGGCGATTATTTACTGATTTATGTTTCAACTGGTGAGAAAGTATTTTTAGCAGGGATCGGAACTCATAGTGATTTATTTTAAAGCAAAAAACTAGCAAAATTTTCTCTTAATTTAGTGGTTATTTTGCTAGTTTTTTGATTGATTTTGTCCCTTTTCGAAGGAAAGTGTTAATTTTACATGTTAATTCTGGCTTTTTAGAAAGGGAGCCATAAAGTCCAAGTTGGATATGCACGAGTCAGTATGTTGGATTATATTCAAGAAAATGGTCAAGTGACCGTTTTGAGCTTGACTCGCTAGGAAGTCATAAACAAGATATTTCAGTTATCATTGAATACATCAAACAAAAATATGTCTTAATTATTAGCGTTTATATTTTTAAGTGTGAAACCACTCATTCTTTAAAGAATCGTTATTTACTAGCTATTATAAAGTGTCAGTGACACTAAATATGAACTAATTTAAATTAAAAATAAACTTGACTTTATCATTTTCTGGCGTTAAATTAGTTTATAATTAAATTAGAATGAAAATGTGTTGAAGAGGACAGTTGACGAATATAAGTGAGACAGAGAGGTTTTATTGCTGAGAGAAACCGATAAACTCGTTAACATCTCGCCTCTGAACAGTAAAAGTGAAATTTATTTTAAATAGCTTTTGATGGCCATCCACCATTATCTGGATCAATATTGCAGTCTTCGCAATATTTTTAAGGTCTTGTTTATTAAATGACAAGACAAAGATAGGTGGTACCGCGCAAGAAACGCCCTATGAAGTCTTAGTACTTTGTGGGGCGTTTTTTGTTTATAAAAATAAAGTAGCTTGATCAAATAACTTTTAAATTTTAGAGATCATTCTAGTTAATACATAGTGAGCAGGAGGAGAAAATATGACCAACATTTGGAAAAAAATGACCCGTAAGGAAGATCCAGAAGTATATAAAAGTAAGGATAAACATTTGCTACAAGTCTTAGAGGTTAAAGATTTTTTAGCACTGGGTGTGGGAACGATCGTTTCTACTTCTATTTTTACATTGCCAGGGGTAGTAGCTGCTAAACATGCAGGCCCCGCTGTTGCTCTTTCATTTTTAGCGGCTGCTGTAGTGGCAGCTTTAGTTGCTTTTGCATACGCAGAAATGTCTTCAACCATGCCATTTGCTGGTTCAGCTTATTCTTGGATCAATGTAGTGTTTGGCGAAGGTTTTGGGTGGATCGCTGGCTGGGCCTTGCTGGCTGAGTATTTTATCGCCGTGGCATTTGTCGGTTCAGGACTATCAGCAAATCTACGGGGGTTATTATCACCCTTAGGTATTGAGCTGCCTCGTCAATTATCCAATACTTTAGGAACAAATGGTGGTTGGTTTGACTTGTTAGCTATCATTGCTATGCTGATCGTTTCTTTTGTTTTATCACGTGGTGCTTCTGAAGCAGCACGAGTCGAAAATGTTTTGGTTGTTTTGAAAGTCTTGGCAGTTGTGATTTTCTTGGTTGTTGGAGTAACTGCGATCAAGGGTGAAAATTATGTGCCGTTTATTCCAGAATATCATCCAAATCCTGATGGGACTGCCTTTGGTGGTTGGCAAGGAATTTATGCTGGGGTTTCTTCGATCTTCTTGTCATATGTTGGTTTTGACTCGATCGCTTCTAATGCTGCTGAGGCTAAAAATCCTTCCAAAACAATGCCTCGTGGTATCTTAGGTTCTTTGGTGATCGCAGTTATTTTGTTTGTGGCCGTGGCTTTGGTTTTAGTTGGGATGTTTAAATATACTAACTATACCGATAATGCTGAACCAGTTGGCTGGGCTTTACGTCATGCGGGGCATCCGATCGTTGCTGTTGTTGTACAAGCAATTGCCGTAGTTGGAATGTTTACAGCTTTAATAGGTATGATGTTGGCCGGTTCACGTTTGTTATATTCTTTTGGTCGTGATGGAATGTTGCCAAAATGGTTGGGTCAACTGAACAAAAACAACTTGCCTAATCATGCTTTGTTCTTCTTGACAGCAATTGCAGTTGTGATCGGGGCAGTGTTACCTTTTGTTACTTTATCGCAGTTGATCTCGGCAGGGACCTTGATCGCGTTTATGTTCGTTTCTTTGGGGATCTACCGGTTGCGTCCACGTGAAGGCAAGGATCTGCCAGAAGCTGGATTTAAGATGCCGTGGTATCCAGTGATGCCAGCATTAGCTTTTTTGGGTTCATTCGTGGTCTTTATGGGATTAGATCAACAGGCAAAAATCTATTCACTCGGCTGGTTTGCTTTAGGAATCTTAATTTATCTATGTTATGGTATGCAAAATTCTAATTTGAATAATAAAGAGGAAAAAGACTAAGGAGGTCGATCATTTATGGGGACAAATAAAAATATTTTAGCTAGTGAGAGTCATGCTTTAGCTCCACAACGAGTACAGTATTACGATATTGCGATCGAATCAGGAAAAGGAGCATTGTTACGTGATGCTAACGGTAAAGAGTATATTGATCTGTTAGCCAGTGCTTCTTCAACTAATACGGGACATGCACACCCCCATGTGGTTGATGCGATCTCAAAGCAAGCCAGCAAATTGATCCAGTACACGCCAGCTTATTTTGCTAATGTTCCCGCCGCCAAATTAGCGGACCGTTTGTGCAAGTTGGCGCCTATCTCTGGTCCAGTCAAACTCAGTTGGGGAAATTCTGGTTCTGACGCAAATGATGCGATCATTAAATTTGCACGTGGTTATACAGGGCGTCAATACTTGGTGAGCTTCACGGGTGCTTATCATGGGTCGACTTATGGCTCAATGAGTATGTCGAGTTGTAGTTTGAATATGGCACGTAAAATGGGACCAATGTTACCGGGAGTAGTTAAGGTTCCTTATCCAGACGCATGGGCACAGTTACCCAATGAAACAGAAGATGAATTTGTTGATCGGATGTTTGCAGCCTTTAAGCTGCCATTTGAAACTTATCTACCGGCAGAAGAAACAGCGGTGATCTTGATCGAACCGATTCAAGGTGATGGGGGCATCACTAAAGCACCACAGAAATTTATGGAAAAAATCTATCAGTTTGCGCATGAGCATGGCATTTTATTTGCCGTTGATGAGATCAACCAAGGGATGGGTCGGACTGGCAAATGGTGGTCGATCGAAAATTTTCCTGGGATAAAACCGGACTTGATGAGTGTCGGGAAGTCTTTAGCTTCTGGTTTACCATTGAGTGCAGTCATTGGTCGAGCTGATATTATGGATAGTCTAGGTTCGCCGGCCAACGTTTATACGACAGCAGGAAACCCAGTTACGACAGCTGCTTCTTTGGCAACATTAGATGTGATCGAAGATGAGCATTTGGTGGAACGGTCCGCACGTTTGGGCAAGGTCGCGGAAGATTTCTTTGCCAAAGAAAAAGAAAAATATTCATTTATTGGTGAGGTTCGAATGTATGGTTTAGACGGTGGTATCGATATTGTCGACCCGCAGACAGAAAAACCAGACCGTCAGGCAACCACTAAAGTCATCTATCGGATGTTTGAACTAGGCGTATTGATCATCAGCTTAAAAGATAATGTTTTGCGGTTCCAGCCGCCATTGGTCATCACAGATGAGCAACTAGACCAGGCGTTTAAGGTAATGGACCAGGCATTTAAGGACCTACAAGACGATAAGTTAAGCTTGCCAGAAAACGCCGCAAATATTGGTTGGTAAAAAATAAAGCGAAAAAGCCTGACCTTGAGGTGATTGTGAGTACTAAGTCAACTATTGTTTTGTAATGTGATTTTTACTCTTTATAAGACAATAGTTTTATGTGTAGCTTGGCTAACAAAGACAAAACAAAGAAAGCTGTAAGGTCTCATGCCTAAGTTCACGCAACTCATTTGAATTTAATTCCAAAAATATTTTGAGATTTGGGGTAAACTACAGTTGTTTTCCAGCTAAATAAGTATAATGTAAGTGTAGAATTAAGTTTGAATGACAAGTGAGGCAGGCAATGAAATTTTCAACTATCGCTATTTTTGCATTTGTATTTACCGTTGATATTTGGGCTTTGATTCATGATATCAGAAATTACCGCAATAAAACGGACGAATTGGGTAAACCAAGTTCTAAAAAAAGACAAATGGTGACAAAAATCAATATCGGGATCGATGTATTCTTAATGATTTTGATGCTTTGGTATTTGATTTCCGGTTTTTCTCAATTGGGTGCGTGATCATATAAAAAAGTTTTGGATCAGTTTAAATTTTACTGGTTCAAAACTTTTTTTATGAAAAAATAGCAGAAAAAGTTACTGAGATCTTATTTCTTGACGCTAGGTCCGAACTACCGTAGCCTTAAATTAAATAATGTTGGTGTTAATGGGCCACTTTTATAATATGAATAAATGTTTCATTAGTGCCTAAAGAATTAACTAAACTAATTGGGGGTCTTTTAAATGCGCAATTTTTACTTTAATCATGATGGGAATGTTGATGATTTAGTTTCACTGTTGTTATTGTTACAAATGCCAGACGTTAATTTGTTAGGAGTTGGTGTTACAGATGCTGATGGCTACGTTGAACCAGCTTCTTTGGCTTCACGTAAGATCGTTGATCGTTTTGGACATGAAGGACGTAAACCAGCAGATGTTGCTAAGTCTAACTCACGGGCTAAACATCAATTTCCTGATGCTTGGCGATTAAGTGCTTTTTCGTTTAATGATTTTCCTTTGTTAAATGAACATGGTGACACGCCACAGATACCCTTAGCCGCTAAGCCAGGGCATTTAGATATGATTGATAAATTGCAAAGCTCTGACCAGAAAGTAACTCTCGTAATGACGGGACCACTAACTGATTTGGCGCGGGCATTAAAAACTGATCCAACGATCATCGATAAAATCGATAAGCTGTATTGGATGGGTGGTGCTTTAAATAGTCAAGGCAATGTAGCGGCTCCTGGAGCAGACGATACGATGGAGTGGAATGCATATTGGGATGCAAAAGCAGTTAAAACTGTCTGGGATTCGAGCTTAGAAATCGTGATGTTGGGCTTAGATAGTACTGATCAGGTACCATTAACTTCAAAATTACGCTTGCGGTGGGCAGCACAAAGGAGTTATCCCGCTCTTGATCTCATTGGTCAGGGATATTCCTTAGTTCATTCGTTTGAAGCTAACTCGATCTATTACTTATGGGATGTTTTAACAACGTTAAGTAGTCGTTATCCTGAATTGATCGAATGTAAACAGGTCAAAACAGATGTGATCACAACAGCGCCGTCTGAAGGTCGGACTTATGAAACAAAAAATGGACGTGAGGTGACTTTTGTAACCAATGTAGATGCAGAGGCATTTTACGATAAAATTGACGAATTGGCTAAATTAGCGCCGCAAGGGTGAGCTAATGTTTGTTAAAAAAGCGAGCTACTTAACATAATTAATTAACGATAAATTATAAATATTAGTTTTTTGTACTTCAACTATTTTTAATCAAGTGAAAACGTCTTATTATAGTTTGATTTGGGGCTATTCTTTTGTGATTTACTATATAATTTTACCTATAAAAATATAAATAAATTGCAGGCATAATTATTAAGAAAACCTTAAGATAGCTTGAAAAAGGTCATATAGTTCGAACGAAGTAAAAATATATGTTAATGTATTCTTAATGATTCGGCTGTAACATTTTTGTAATGTTGAACCACAAAATCGTTGATTAGGCAAATTTATATGTGGCCGACCAAAGCTAGATGGCAACGATCGGTCTTTTTTTGTATCGTTGAGTCAGTTTTTCTAGTTGGTGGCTGACCTATCTGATATAGTGGTTCAAGCTGTAGACAGTTCAAGTCTTTTTTATTCGAGCAGAAAGAACAGACATTTTTGAGCGACTTAGAGCTAAGAAGTCATATTTTTAGGAATCTTACTTTACGTCATCTTGACTGTACTGTTCTGACGAATTTCAACTGCTAGGGCAGTACATAATGTGTTGAACTTTTTTCAGCCGATGGTTCTTAATTGTTAAACAACACATTAGTACTTCGCAGCATAAGAAAGCACGGATTTATTGGAGGCGTGTAATGACAGAAAAAGTTAAAGTTAAACATTTAACTAAAATATTTGGCAAACAGATCTCGCAAGCTAAGGAACTTATGAAACAAGGTAAGTCAAAAGAAGAAATACTTGCTGAGACTGGTTGTACAGTAGGGGTCAATGATGCAAGCTTCTCGATCAATGAAGGCGAGATTTTTGTTGTCATGGGTTTATCCGGTAGTGGTAAATCAACCTTGATCCGTATGATCAACCGATTGATCAACTCAACTGATGGTGATGTTGAAATCGATGATCAAAGTGTAATGGGTCTTGATAAGGAAGGTTTGCGTAAACTACGCCAGGATAAATTTGGGATGGTTTTCCAGAATTTTGCCTTATTCCCACACTTAACTGTTCTTGAAAATGCAGAATACGGTTTAACTCTTAAAAAGGTTGACCAAGAAACACAAGAAAAAAAGGCTAAAGATGCATTGGAATTAGTTGGTTTGAACGGCTATGACCAACAATATCCAGACCAATTGTCTGGTGGTATGCAACAACGTGTTGGTTTAGCACGTGCGCTTGCTAATGACGCTGAGATCTTACTGATGGACGAAGCCTTTTCTGCTTTGGATCCGTTGTACCGTAAGGAAATGCAGGATCTTTTGTTGCAGATCCAAGAAAAGATGCACAAGACAGTTATCTTTATCGGCCATGATTTGAATGAAGCCTTGAAGTTAGGTGACCGGATCATGATCATGCGTGACGGTAACATCGAACAGATCGGTACTCCTGAAGATATCTTGACTCATCCAGCTAATGATTACGTTGAACGCTTTATCGAAGGCGTTGACCGGACGCAAGTCCTAACTGCAAGCAGTGTGATGGCTAAGGCACATGTAGTTAACATTGCTAAAGCTGGTCCACGTGTTGCCTTACGTCGGATGCGTGAAAATGATATTTCTTCGATCTATGTGGTTGATAATGAGAATAAGTTTGTCGGTTTCGCTGATGCAGACGATGTTTCTGAATTAATCAAACAAGGCAGCAAAGATCTACATTCTGTCTTGAAGACCGACGTACCGAAAACACATGCTGATACACCGATCAATGATCTGATCAATGATATTTCGAAGACACCAATTCCATATATTGTTGTGGATGACGATGATCATCTGTTAGGTATTATCTTACGTGGTACAGTCTTAGCTGCTATTTCTGGGGAAGAGGTGACCGCTTAATGAATGGTATCAAAGCATTACCATTAGCTGACTGGGTCAACGCGGGCGTTGACTGGTTAAGTAAATTTACGGGTTTTTTCAATAGTATTACCGCATTCTTCCAGGCGATCATTGACGCAGTTCAATGGGTCTTTGATCTCTTGCCTGAATGGTTGTTCATTATTGTGATCTTAGCGCTCACATATTGGGTCAAAAAAGATCAAAAGAAAATGGGCTTCATGATTTTTGAAGTTCTCGGACTTTTGTTGATTTGGAACTTAGGTTACTGGCGTGATATGACACAGACCTTGACCTTGGTCTTGTCATCAAGTTTTATCGCTGTGATCATCGGGGTTCCCTTGGGTATTTGGATGGCCAAAAGTTCTAAGGCTGAAGTCGTGATCAAACCGATCTTGGACTTTATGCAGACATTGCCAGCCTTCGTTTATTTGATTCCAGCTGTCGCTTTCTTTGGTATCGGGATGGTCCCTGGTGTCTTGGCATCTGTGATCTTCGCTATGCCACCGACAGTTCGGATGACTAACTTAGGTATCCGTCAAGTCCCTGAAGACTTGATCGAAGCCGCCGATTCGTTTGGCTCAACCAGTTGGCAAAAATTGATCGGTCTGCAATTACCAATGGCTAAAAACACGATCATGTCCGGTGTTAACCAGACGATGATGTTAGGCCTTTCCATGGTCGTTATCGCATCTATGATCGGTGCGCTTGGTTTAGGTACGCAGGTTTACTTCGCTGTTGGACGTAACGATGCTGGTGCAGGTTTCGCTGCCGGTATCGCGGTGGTTATTGTCGCTATTATCTTGGACCGGATCACTCAATCGTTCAACAAG
>Ga0079226_10001055_pt1 | contig 20905 bp, 17 predicted proteins | sample Poulit2014_FD_76345 | JGI IMG/M metagenome (GOLD analysis project Ga0079226, IMG submission 76345) | Agricultural soil microbial communities from Georgia to study Nitrogen management - Poultry litter 2014 | ecosystem: Environmental > Terrestrial > Soil > Agricultural land | place: USA: Georgia... | reverse complement strand
TGTGTAGGCCGTTTGATCCACCAATAATAAACGTAAAGTCGCTTTGACCACGTGTCATGCGGTTTTCTATTTCTTTGGCTAATCCTTCTGATGTCAGCATGCTGCCTTTAATCTCTAATGTAATCACTGTGGATTGTGGTTTCACTTTTGCTAATAGGCGTTGGCCTTCTTTCTGTTTCACTTGCTCAACTTCTTTATCACTCATGTTTTCAGGTGCTTTTTCATCTGGTACTTCAATGATTTCTATTTTAGAATATGCGCCTAGTCTCTTTTCATATTCTGCAATGGCTTGTTTCCAGTATTTTTCTTTTAGTTTGCCTACTGTCAGTATTGTAATTTTCATTATTATCCTCCAAAAATGGGTAGTAGTGGATAGTTATTAGACTTATCCACAAGTTATACACTTATTCACACTATTCCCTCTTATTATAACAGGAATGTATACTATTTTTTAATAATGTTTACGCTTTATACACAAAAATAAGTGAATAACCTGTTTATTTGTGGATAACTCTGTGTACAATGTGGGTATTTCTATGTGAATTGTGCACATCTATGGATAACTATGTATAATTCCGTGGATAAGTCGGAGATTGTCTTACATACTTATTCACATCATTTACATTATCTTCATAATATTTAAGCTAACGTCATACTACGTCCTAAGTTGAGAAATTGTTATAATTATCCGTCAATTGTATATAGTGATTTTCATTTAAGACTTAAGGTCGTATCTCCATATATCCCTTCTTTTATTGAGTAAATTTTCCCATAAAAATACTCCATTATTAAATGTATTTTATCTCTTATGTATGCTAGAAAATATAAAAATAGCCGACACCTCGTAATAAGGTATCGGCTATTTCGCTTTAATGTTGACTATGGATTACATTAGCTGAAACTAATGTATTAAGATAATCTAACCTTCAAAAAAGTTAAGATTATCTATAATGTATATATCGTTGTTGCTTTGGCTTTATCTGTATCGCATAATATGACTTCTTTTTCTGTGTCGATATCGTGTTCGTTGAGGACTTGGCCAACGCTCATACGTGCTAGGTCTTTCATATTGTTGTCTTGTGATAAATGGGATAAGTATATGCGTTTAGTCGTCCCTGTGATGACGTCTGTCATCGCTAAGCCTGCATCTTCGTTTGAAACGTGTCCCATATCACTCAATATACGTTGTTTTGTCTTCCATGGATAACCACACATGCGTAACATATCCACATCGTGATTACTTTCGAATATAAAAGCATCGCTACCTTGAATCATGCCTTTCATACGGTCTGAGACGTAGCCTGTATCCGTTAAAATCGTAAATTTCTTATAATTATTATGGAAAATGTAGAATTGTGGATCTATCGCATCATGTGACACATTGAATGATTCGATGTCGAAACCTGCAATAGATTTTGTTTCATATGGGTTAAAAATAAATTTCTGATCCATTGGTATCTTACTATCTTTCTTTTCGATAGCTGTCCACGTTTTTTCGTTTGCGTAAATCGGCAAACCGTATTTACGTGCTAATACACCTAAACCTTTAATGTGATCTGAATGTTCGTGTGTAACTAAGATACCGTTTAAATCTTTAATCTGTTTGTCTATTTGTCCAAATAGTTCTTCCATTTTCTTTCCTGTCAGACCTGCGTCGACAAGGATACTGCCTTTATCACTTTCCACGTAAGTGGCGTTTCCTGTGCTGCCACTCGCCAATGCGCTCATGCGTATCAAGCGATTCACCCTTTCTAATGTATTGCTTATATTGTGATGGGGTAGTCTCCGGTTTATGTGCCATCAACTTGCCCTCTGTCTAATTATTAATTATTAATATCGTTATTTAGTTGAGTTTATAAGTATATGAAGCGAACACGTTTTCAACAATTCGCTTAAATCATCTTCACAATAATTCATATATTTTACTCTTTCGAACTATTTTCGACTTCTTCAATAACTTTCTTTAACAATATTTAATTTTAACATACTTTTAGCTTTGAGCATGTCCAAATTGTTTATTTAGATACTAATCTAACTTTTAAATTCAATTAATGACGTTCTAAAAAGATATTTAATAATTACGCGTAACTTATAAAAATTTTTCACGAGACGCCTGAAGAAACAACACGAGTCGAAGACTGCAGGCTCAGATCGTGCCCTAGGCAAACGAGTCTAAAATTTTTTATTCAAACATCATAAAAATGCACACCTTAGTAAAAAGGTGTGCACTATAATTAACTTTTAACTTATCCACAATTATTCCACATCATTATTCTTCAATAATTTTCGGACTGTCGGATACGGCTTCTACGTAATACGTTTTGATTTTGTCTTTATGTTTGACTTTGATTTCCCAATTAGCTTCGAGTACTTGAACGTTAGGCTCTTTTACAACGGTATAGTAGCCAAGACGTGCGTTGGTTACTTCGTCGTTGCGTTTGAGGTAACGGTTATAGTAAAGGGCTTCAATGGCGCTTCTAGCTGTGTTGACTTGTTTCTTATCGTTGTTTGCACCTTCTGAAGGTTTGATGGATTCCATTGCTGTTTGTTTATAGCTTGTCGCTTCGCCATCTTTAACATCAAATTGTAATCTCGCTTTACTATTATTCATAATTGGATAATCTTGATATGTTTGTTCGAATGTAACTTTGTCATCCTCAATCTGACTCATTTCGTAATCTTCACCTTTATATACGCTACCTTTGACATACGATTTTAAATCGGTGAATTGGTCATTGCTAAGATTGACTGGATCATTTACTTCACCTTCGGCCATTGCACCTGCTTCTTTACTTTCAATATTGGAACGTGCTTTGGCATAAGAGGTAAAGTCATAAGATCTTCCTGTAAGTAGTTGCATTTTCAAACCTTTTACAGTTAGCAAGTTGTCTGGAATTTTAATTTCTTCTTGTTTAAAATCCACCGCATTTTCATCTTCACTGTCGTTGATATGTGATTTATTAACTTTATCTACATATATCACAATTAAGCAAATGTTAACGAGTAGGAATACTAAAATAAATAATGTTTTTGCACGTTTCCAGTTCATTTATTCTAGCCCCCCATCGTTGTATGCATGCCAATCGCCTTTATACTCTACATACCATTGTGGTTTGAATTCACTGTTTCTTTGAATTTCAATATCACTACCCTCTTCTTTATGATCCATTTTGTAGCCAATCGTCATATTCGTAACTTCTTCAAAGTCAATTTCAGGGTTATTTGCTAATTCTGAACGAACGGTTTCGGCACCTGGTAAGTCTTTTTCATCATCACCGCTGTCTATCGTTACGTTAGATTTTAGTAAGGCACGCGCATAACTAAAGACACCTTTTTCGCCCCATGATACTTTAATGTTATTTAAATTGTCTTCATTGAATGTTGGACGACCGTTTAAGAACATTTGATACGTGAGTTCGCCGCCTTTATTATCGGTGCTGAACAATCTGTAATCATCTGTAAAGCCACCGTGTTGATTGATGTAATCATAGGTGCTTGGAATGCTGTCTTGCATATCGTTTGAACGATTTTCATCTTCTGAAAGGTTGGTGTAGCGATATTTTTCATTGTCCTCACTATAGTTTGCAACACCAGTATTATTATTGTAAGTCGCTGTACCACTCTTCGAACTACGTACGACGACAGAGTCGTTAAACAAGATTGAGTTCATCGTATCAACACTAATACGGTTATATATCGTGTGGTATGATTTCAAACCTTCAGGGTCTTTTGGCGCAAAGATATGTGTGGCTTTATCAATCGTATCTTTGTTAGTAATGATTTCTGTATATGGCTGCATATCGTTTTGCTGATCTTTAAGTAATTTATTAAATGAACTGATTTTTGCAGTTGTAGTCATTCGAACGACATTGTGACGATCTTTACTAATCGCGTACAGTTTTACTTTCCCATCCTCATTTTCGTCGATGAGTAAGCGATCGAATTTAAAGTTGTTAGGCACTTTCGCATTGATATTTAACGCCTGACCTAAGTATGTGGCCAGCGGCATATCGTAACTAAAGTCGAGTACTAAAAATTCTTCACTTAAATCTGGAATAATGAGGTTATGATTACTATGCATTTGTTCCGCATGTAATACACGTTGATTTTTTAACGGACTGATTGCTTTTTCTACATTATTACGAGTTGCTTCCATACCTTCTGTGTCTTCACCTTTAGAATGAATCACTTGGTAAGGTGCAACGACTTTACTCATACCTTGTTCGAACGGTTTACCTATCGTATTTGCCTTCGCATCTTTGCTGTCACTATCTTGTTGATCTACGTTAGCTAGATCAGGTGAGAAGTTCCACGTCATATAAGTCAGTACGGCGCTCATTAATACTAGGATGTACAGAATAATGGATTTGATTAGCTCTTTACTCCGCATCCCAATCACCATCTTCTAGTACTTCACATGGCAGTGTAATAAAGATTGATGTGCCTTGTCCTTCTACACTGTTTGCCCAAATGCGACCATTATGTGCTTCGACAATTTCTTTGGAAATGGCTAAACCTAAGCCAGTACCACCCATTTTACGTGTACGTGCTTTATCGACACGGTAGAAACGATCGAAGATTTTATCTACTTTATTAATAGGAATTCCAATACCATTATCTTTCACGCGAATAGTCATACGATTGTATAACGCATTCTGTTTCACGTGAAACTCGACACGTTTGTCACCACGAGAATACTTCATCGCATTGGTAATGACGTTATCAAATACTTGTGTCATCTTGTCTGGATCGATTTCAGTAAAGATGGTTTGTTTTGGAATTTCACGCACAAACGTCGTATCTTTAGCTGACATTTCGTGACGGTTAATGATCTTATTGATAAACATATTAAAGTCGATGATTTCTTTTGTAATTTGATCTGATTCATTATCCATTTTCGACAATTGTAGTAAGTCGTTTACGAGACGAATCATACGTTCTGTTTCTTCACGTGTGACGGATAAGAATTGTGGTGCAAGTTCATTATCTTTCCAAGCACCGCTTTCTAATGCTTCGATGTAACTGTTCATCGATGTTAGTGGCGTACGTAATTCATGTGAAACGTTCGCAACGAATTCACGGCGTTCACGTTCTACTTGTTGTTGTTCTGTAACGTCATGTAATACGGCAATGTAACCTGTCACAAAGCCTGTTTCTTGAACAATGGTACTAAAGTTAACACGAGCGATAATACCCTCTGATTCATTAATATCTAATAGGAAACTATCGTTATTTTCTTGAATCTCATCTAAAGAGAATTCTTCTTCTAAATTAAGTACGTTGAGCATATAATTTCCGATAATTTCTTCTTTTAATGTGCCCATCATCGTCAACGCCATGTCATTAACAATGCGTACACGACCACGACGATCAGTTGCAATAATACCATCACTCATATGCGTGATGACTGAATCTAAACGGCGTTTCTCACTTTCTGTATTGGCTTGAGCTTCTTGTACACGTTTAGATAAATTGTTAAAGGCAAGTGCCAACTCGCCAATTTCATCGTTACCATAAATTTTCACACGTTGTGTATAGTTACCTTTAGACATCTCTACGGTTTGGTTCCGCATGTCTGTAATTGGTTTGGTAATCGTACGCGCAATAAAGAAACCTAGAATTACAGTAATCAGCAGTGAAATACCTGTACCGACGATAAAGATTTGGTTGATGTTACTAAGTTGTTTAAATACATCATTAATATCCGCTTCGATATAGATGTTTCCTATAATGCCATGATTAGATGTCTTTACAGGTAGATTGTATACCCACACACGTTGTTTACCATTCCCGTAATCTTTTAATACGGTATGGCTATTAATTTCCCCTATAGATAAGGCTTTTTGGATAGAACTGTCATTGGCTTTTTGATTTATTAGACTTCGGGTAGACTGCTTTGAAGTGGCCATAATAATCTGGTCTTTATCAATAAAGCGAATTTCTTCTATCTCTTGTCTATTCGCATACTCGTTCAGTAAGTTTTGAACTTCTTTTTGAGCATTGACTGAATTATCTTCGTCATAGACTTTTTCTATATTAATTTCTATTTGTTTCGCGTATTGCGAAATATTATTTTTAAATGTTTGTGTTAGTTCTTTTTCTAGACTATTGGTAAAGTACAAACCGATAATTTGCATACCGATTACAATGAGCAACACATAGACAATAACGAGTTTCGTGTGTAAAGACTGAAAATATTTAAGCCATTTCATTTATGAGCTGCCTCTATTCGTGTTGTTGGAGGAAATAACCAACGCCACGACGTGTCACAATGTACTCTGGATGAGATGGATCATCCTCGATTTTTTCACGTAAGCGTCGAATTGTTACGTCTACTGTACGCACGTCACCAAAATAGTCATAGCCCCAAACAGTTTGTAATAAATGTTCACGTGTCATTACTTGCCCCATATGTTTAGATAAGTAATGGAATAGTTCGAATTCACGATGTGTTAATTCGATATCATCGCCACGTTTTTTGATAGCATATGCATCTGGATAAATAACGATGTCTTTAATTGAAATTTCATTAGATGCATCGTTTACTTCTTGGGCTGGTTGTGAATAATGGCGACGTAAGTTAGCCTTCACACGTGCGATTAATTCGCGTGTGCTAAATGGTTTTGTTACGTAATCATCTGCACCAAGTTCAAGTCCTAACACTTTATCTATTTCTGAGTCTTTTGCAGTGAGCATAATAATTGCCATTTCGTATTTTTTACGCACTTCGCGACATACTTCCATACCGTCGCGTCCTGGTAACATAATGTCTAGTAAGACAATGTCTGGCTCTTCTTCGTATATTAAATCTACTGCATCGTCACCATCGTATGCACAAAATACTTCATAGCCTTCTTTTTTTAAGTTAAATTCTAAAATATCAGCAATTGGTTTTTCATCATCGACTACAACAACTTTTCTAGCCATATTTATAAACCTCATTTCTAAATTGTAGTACGTTCACTTTATCTTTTACAGATTTCTCTATAGTATAATTTACCATTTATAACGTGCTAATTCTATTTATCTAAATAGAAAATTATATTTGTGTATTGTAAAATTATAGCATTATTATTATTAAATGGGTACTTATCGATAAATCATAGATAACTCCAGTCTAAACAAGTTAAAGGTATCAATCGAATTTCTTGCCTATAACTTATTGCGCCCACTAGATAGGACGCTTGTATTTTTAAATAAATAATCCTCATCTATATATATAAAATGATATGTATACAAGAAGCTTACTATATATAAGGCAATGCACGAGGTAGTGCTGTCGCTCTAAATATTATATAGTGTCGTTATTTCTCTATACATACCACTTTTTATTTTTTATATTAACTTCGATTTCTTAACGAATAACGACAGGATAAATCCTATCAGTGTTAAGCCGACAATAAAGAAGAATGTGTATTGAATACCTTGTGCAAGCACAACTTCTTGAGCGGCGTTTGGATGGCTCATGCCGAATGATTTCATTGCTGTAGTATAAATGGTGATGGCAATCGCTGTACCAGCTGAACCGCCGACTTGTATTAATGTTGTAACCGTTGCCGAGCCGTCTGCATAAAGATGATGCGGCAACTGATTTAACGCATTTGTTTGTGCTGGCATCATAACCATAGAAATGCCTAAGAATAATATCATAAATGCGAGTATGATTGCCCATACTGGTGTAGTATCTGAAATCATGAAGGCAAATGTAATCGCTGAAATAAACATCAATAAAAATCCTATAATACAAAAATATCTAGCCCCAAAGCGATCAAATAATGCACCTACGATTGGCGACATAATTAAATTCACTACATTCCCCGGTAATAAGATTAAACCAGCTACAATCGAGCTAAATAATAATCCACCTTTGATATACAATGGTAATAAAATGCCCGTAGATAAAATACATATAATCGTTATGAATAACATTGCCGCACCTAAAATAAACATTGGATATTTAAAGACATTTAAATCAAGCATAGGTGAATCAATCTTAAATTGACGAATGATAAAGGTTGTTAAACTAAAGATACCTATAAGTAATGGTAACCATACAACAAAGTCCGTAAATTTCGATTCTGCCATTGAGCTCAATGCGAAGATGAGTCCAGCAAAGGCAAATGTAGATAAACAAATTGATAAGATATCAATTTTAGGTTTGGTAATCTCACCTACATTTTCCACATAGGCTATTGCCAGTAATAAGACGCCGATATATAACAATGCACTAATCCAAAAGATAAAATGCCAGCTTGAAGCTGAAATAATTACACCTGATAATGTTGGGCCGAGTGCAGGTCCTGCCGTGATGACAAGCCCCATGATACCCATGACGGAACCGCGTTTTTCAATTGGGAAAATGAGCATGAGTACGGTTACCATAATCGGTAGTAACATACCTGTACCTAACGCTTGAATGACGCGCCCTAAAAATAATAATCCGAAGTTAGATGCGATGGCGCCTACGATTACACCTAATAATGATAACAAGATACCTGCTATAATTAGTGATCTCGTACTAAACCACTTCATTAAATAAGAAGACGCAGGCACTAAACAAGCCATAACGAGTAAATAACCTGTCGTCAGCCATTGTACTGTTGCTGCTGTAACTTGAAAATCCTCCATAATATCAGTTAAAGCCATATTTAATGCTGTTTCACTAAATAACCCCATAAACCCACCAATCATTAAGACTAATGCGTACATTTTAGAATTTTTCACTATTACTTGTGTTGCCATTTGCTATACTCCTTTTTATGGTAAACGAAGTATAAGTATGATGAAGAACGTTTTATATAGAAGAAATCATTCAAGCACAAACAATCTAACTATTGCTTGTTACTCATTTTTACTAAATCATCTTCACGCTTTATTACTTATTCCTATATTTCCATTCCAATTTAGTCTATATAAATGGAACATTATTCAATTACTTCTAAACTCTGCTATCAGGGGTTCGAAGCGGATTGAAACTATGCCCTCTAAATATTAACTTTACTACTGTAGCAAAATTCCTCAATTAACGTCAACCTAGTTGACAACTTTAATTTCAAAAAATAAGCACCAAACAATTGTTATAATTGTCTGATACTTACGTATTTGTTTACACGTCGTCCAAATGCCAATCACGTTGTAATACTGCTTTAAGTTGCATGAGTTCGTCTTTACCAATGACTGTCTCGATATGTGCAATCAGTTGCGACTTACCATCTACATATTGCTCAAAGCATTGTACTCCTAAATGAGTGAGATTAACGCATTTTTCTTTTTTATTGTTAGGTACTGCTTCTACTTGAACAACACCTTTTTGTTCTAATTGTTTAATCGCTTTATGAATCGCTTGGCGTGTAAGGTGAATCTTTCTTGTAAGTTCGGCAAAAGTAGGTTTGTCATAATTGATCTTGTCGATGAGGTACCATTCTGAGCTACTAAAATGGACATCTTGTAAATGTTCTGATGTTTTAGATTCAACTGTTTGTCTTAACGCGCTATGACGTTCACTAATTAAATCTATAATATCTAAACCTTCTAAATTGTTATCATTTGCCATAATACTCACTCCTTACATTCTTTTCCTACATTACTCTAACAATCAACGTCTTACAGCCTAATCTCAAAACAAAAACCTTTGAGATAACAATGCACGTGTTCATTGCAATTAGGCTACGATATGCTCATTTATCATAAGCAATTTTTTTACCAAATTCAAATTAAGCCTATTTTAAACCTTCAATAAAAGAGATAATTGTTTTTGAAAATTATCCATAAAAAAATGCCCATCCTATTGGATGGGCATTATACGGTCTCGACGGGAATCGAACCCGCGATCTCCTGCGTGACAGGCAGGCGTGTTAACCGCTACACTACGAGACCTAAAATGGTGACTCCTACGGGACTCGAACCCGTGTTACCGCCGTGAAAGGGCGGTGTCTTAACCGCTTGACCAAGGAGCCTGTCTTAAGCACAAAATAAATTATACCAACTCTTATAAAGGATGACAAGCTATTTTTTGAATTTTATTAGTATAATTTTCTATATTAATTGTATAAAGTTAGATTATCTTCATTAATTTCGAAAAATGTGCAATAAAGTTATCATTTAAGCATCAAAAATTTTAAAATTTTCCAATAACAACGAAAAATTTAAATCAATAATCAATTATTAATATTTAAATATTTTTTGCTTTCAAAACTTTTTGATAAAATAATCTAACGAAAGATATTAGGAGGTTTTTATCATTGGCAAACGTATTATTTATTAACTCAGGGTCACCGGGTCATTTAAATCCTACTGTTGCATTATGTAAAGAACTTGTCGAACGTGGTGAAAACGTCGTTTATTATATTTGTGATCAATTTAAAGATAAATTAGATGATACAGGCGTGGAAGTGAGAACGTTACCTACTGAAGAAATTATGGCGCGCTTTAGATCTTATGATGAACATCATTTATTTAATGTGATTAATGGTTTGTTAAAAACTGCTGATGTCATTTTACCGCAAATATTAGCAGAAACGAAAGATGAGCACTATGATTATATGATTCATGATTCTATGTTTAGTTGTGGTTACCTTATTGCTCAAAAGTTAAATATTCCTGCTGTTTCTTCTATCTCATCTTTTGCACATTCAAAAGAAAGTTTTAAATATTTTCTTGAAAAGCTAACTCAAACGGTGGATGTAAATGAGATAACACAAGCAGATGAAACATTTGATGAATTAAAAGCACATATTGAAAATACATATGATGTGGAGGTGGCTTCACGCTTTGAAGTGATGAATAATCCTGGCGATTTTAATATATGCTATGTCATGAAAGGATTTCAAATGGATTACCAACAATTTGATGCACAACGCTATACGTTCGCTGGGCCATCAGTCCTTCAACCACAACCATCGGGGTTTATGGAGGAAATTGACCAATCGCGTCCCATCGTCTACATCTCTTTAGGTACTGTATTTAATGAAAATATCGCATTTTTCAATAAATGCTTTAAAGCGTTAGCTGACGTCGATGCTTCCATTGTCGTCTCAATAGGTACTACGAATGACTTGAGTGACTTTGACGACGTGCCGGACAATTTTGTAATTAAAGAATATGTTCCACAAACAGAATTACTACAGTATACGTCTTTATTTTTAACGCATGCAGGTATGAATAGTGCAAATGAAGCAATGATGATGAATGTCCCGATGCTCGCGTTTCCACAAAGTGCTGATCAACCTGTCGTAGCTCAACGTATTGCTAACTTAAATATCGGTCATCATATTAATGCAGAAGCTATCACACCCGAACAGTTAAATTGTGCTGTATTAGATATGTTAACCAATAAAACATATTATCAAAGACACATCAATAAATTAAAAAGAGTTCAACAACTCGATAAACCAGGTTACAAATATGCAGCAGAGCAAATACTTAATTTTCGTAATAACTTATCAGTGAAATCAAACATTTCAACATAAATAAAAACACCTTGCAGTTCCCAAAAACAAAGGGTTCTGCAAGGTGTTTTTTAGTAGGACGGATGCCTAACTTGGTATAAAGGTCTTATTTTCTACCATAAAGGTTTTAATAAGTTTGTTTGGTTACGGTCTGGACCTACTGAGAAGATTGAAATCTTCACATCACATAGTTCAGAAATACGCTCTAAATATCTTAGTGCATTGGCAGGTAGTTCTTCTAATGAACGACAACCTGTAATGTCTTCTTCCCAACCTGGTAGTGTTTCAAAGATTGGTTTACAACGATTTAAGTCTTTTAAGTTTGCTGGGTATTCAGTGATTTCTTTGCCATCTAATTCATAAGCAGTACAAATTTTCACTTCTTTAAGTCCAGTCAAGACATCGATAGAGTTGATTGATAAGTCTGTGATACCACTTGCGCGGCGTGAATGACGTAATACAACTGAGTCAAACCAACCTACACGACGTGGACGACCTGTTGTTGTACCGTATTCACGGCCTACTTCACGGATATGATGACCATCTTCATCGAATAGTTCTGTTGGGAATGGACCATCACCTACACGAGATGTATATGCTTTACATACGCCGATAACTTTAGATACGAATGTTGGGCCAACTCCACCACCTACAGCAACATTACCTGCGATTGGGTTACTTGAAGTTACAAATGGATATGTACCATGATCAAGGTCCAACATAACACCTTGCGCACCTTCAAATAATACTTTTTCTTCAGCTACAAACGCGTCGTCTAATACTTTAGCTGTGTCTGTTACGAATGGTGCTAAACGTTGACCTGCAGCGTAATATGTTTCAAAGATTTCATCAAATGTTGGACATTCTTTACCGAACATACCTTTGAAGTAATCATTTTTATATTCAATATTATTTTTTAATAATTGTTCGAATGTTTCTTTGTCTAATAAATCTGCCACACGGATACCGATACGTTGTGCTTTATCTACGTAAGCTGGACCGATACCTTTTTTCGTTGTGCCAATTTTATTATCTCCACGGCGTTCTTCTTCATATTCATCTTGTTTTAAGTGATAAGGTAAAATAACTTGAGCACGATTAGAAATGCGTAAATTATCAGTTGAAATACCTCTTTCATTTAAAGCATCTAATTCTTTTAAAAGTGCAACTGGATCTACAACTACACCATTTCCAATTACTGCTAATTTTTCTTTATAAAAAATACCAGATGGTACTAAGTGCAATTTATATGTTTCTCCACCAAACTTAATTGTATGGCCTGCATTATTACCGCCTGAAAAACGAGCAATAACATCTGCTTGTTCTGCTAAGAAATCTGTAATTTTACCTTTACCTTCGTCTCCCCATTGTGTCCCAACGACTACTATTGATGACATATGAGCACCTCCAAGTTTTTCTCAATTAACCAATGTGTATTCTACCAATACAGAACCAATATTGCAAACAAAAATCGAACATTAATTTTTAATCATTCACTCAATTTCTATTCAATTTCAAACTGTGTAATAAGCTCTTAAAACATAGTAAAACCAAGGTTTTCATTGTAATTTCTATATAAAAAAGATACATACTTACACTAAGAATCACCAAACAAATACATACAAAAACCGTACAATAAAACAAAAACAAGAATTATTGTACGGTAAAATTAATTTTATCTTTTTTTCTAACCCATCATATCTGCATGAGCATAATCGATATCTGTAAATTTATTATATTGTTTCATAAAGTGTAGTTTCACGGTTCCAGTAGGGCCGTTACGCTGTTTAGCAATGATGATTTCGATATCGCCATTCTCATCATTGGTTTGTGGTTCAAAGTTCATATCATCGTCGTCCTCTTCATCTTCGCCACGATTGTAATAGTCATCACGATATAAGAAAGCGACAATATCAGCATCTTGCTCAATCGAACCAGATTCACGAATGTCACTCATCATCGGTCGTTTATCCTGACGTTGTTCAACACCACGAGATAGCTGACTCAATGCAATTACAGGACATTCAAGCTCTCTGGCAATCGCTTTTAATGTACGAGAAATTTCTGAAACTTCTTGCTGTCTATTATCTGAAAAACGCGACCCACTACCTGAAATTAATTGTAGATAGTCAATCACTACCATGTCTAAGCCATGTTCTTGCTTTAAGCGTCGACATTTCGAACGGATATCGGTAATACGAATACCTGGTGTATCATCGATAAATATCTTTGTTCGTGATAATTTACCGACTGCGATTGTAAAACGATTCCAGTCTTCTTCAGTCATCGTACCTGTTCTTAAACGGTTCGAGTCTACGTTGCCCGAACTACAAATCATACGTGTTGCTAATTGATCGGCACCCATCTCTAGCGAGAAAATACCTACCGAAAAATGATCTTCGTGTGTCGCTACTTTTTGCGCAATATTAAGCGCGAAGGCAGTCTTACCTACAGAAGGACGTGCGGCCAAAATGATTAAATCATTTCGGTTAAACCCTGCGGTCATCTGATCTAAATCACGATAACCTGTCGGGATACCTGGCGTTTGCCCGCTGTTTAAATCTAATTCTTCTGCAGTCTCATATACTTCTCCAAGTACATCTCTAATGTCTTTAAATCCATCACTTTCACGTGAGGATGATAATTCTAATATGCGACGTTCAGCGTCGTTAAGTATTGTATCTAGCTCCAGCTCATCATTGTAACCATCATTCGCAATACTGTCAGCTGTCTGTATTAACTTACGCTTTGTCGCGTGTTTAAACACAATGTCTGTGTAGTACTGAATATTACGAGTTGTTGGAACATTACTAGATAATTCGGCTAGATATTGTGGTCCTCCCGCTTCATTCAATCGTCCTTCATGTGACAATTGATCCATGATTGTTACCACGTCAATATCTTTATTATCTTCGTTGAGGTTCATCATGGCTCTAAAGATGTGTTGATGTGCGCCTCTATAAAAGGACTCAGGAAGTAATACTTCCTGAGTTGTGTTAATCAATTCTGGATCTATGATAATGGCACCTAAGACAGACTGTTCAGCCTCATTACTGTGTGGCATTTGATTTTGTTCATACATTCCATCCATTGCGATTACACCTCATATTTCAATCCGTTATTATTGTTCAACTGTGTGTACACGAATTGTGCCTTCTACTTCTTTGTCTAATTTAACGGGTACGTTAGTGTAACCCAATGCGTGGATACCGTTTGGTAAGTCCATTTTACGTTTATCAATCTTGATGTCGTGTTGTTGTTGTAATGCTTGTGTGATTTGTTTTGTACTTACTGAACCAAATAGTTTACCGCCTTCACCTGTTTTAGCAGATACTTCGACTTCAATATTACTTAATTGTTCTTTTAATTTTTTAGCGTCTTCAATTTGTTGTTGACGCTCTGCTTCAGCCGCTTTATTTTTTTGTTCTAATTGTTTTAAATTACCTGGTGTTGCTTCTACTGCATAATTTTTCTTGATTAAAAAGTTATTTGCATAGCCTACAGGTACATCTTTAACTTCGCCTTTTTTGCCTTTACCTTTTACATCTTGTGTGAATATTACTTTCATGAATTCTCACTCCTACTCATTTGTTCTGTTATCGCTTGTTGTAATCTCTCAATCGCTTCATCCACAGTCACATCTTTCATTTGTGTTGCAGCGTTTGTTAAATGACCGCCACCACCAAGTGCTTCCATTGTTAATTGAACATTAACTGCACCAAGTGAACGGGCAGACATACCTATGAGGTTGTCCTCTCGTCTCGCTATTACATATGAAGCTTCTACACCATCTAAACTTAACAGTTCATCGGCTGCTTGTGCAACTGTAACAGGATGATAGATTTTCTCTTCTGAACCATGGGCAATGGCTACACCATTTTCTTGTAATTTCACCGTTTGAATCAATTCAGTACGATTGATATACGTATCAAGGTCATCTTTCAAGAAATGCTGTGTCAATATCGTATCCGCGCCATGTGCACGTAAATAACTTGCAGCATCAAATGTTCTAGAACCCGTACGTAACGTGAAATTACGCGTATCTACAATAATACCTGCAAACATAATTGTCGATTCTAAACGTGTTAGACGCTGTTCTGTCGGTTGATACTCTAGCAACTCTGTGACAAGTTCTGCTGTCGAACTTGCATAGGGTTCCATATAAATCAGTAACGGACTAGAAATGAAACTTTCACCACGCCTGTGATGATCAATCACAACTTTACGGTTTGCTTTATTTAAAATATTTTCGTCAATTACCATTTCAGGTTTATGCGTGTCGACTACGACTAACGTTGTCTTCGATGTCATAATATCCCATGCTTCGTCTGAAGTAATGAAACGATCTTTAAGCTCTGGCTTTTCATCTACTGCATCCATAACACGACGTAGTGTTGGATCGATATCCGATTCGTTTAATACAATGTAGGCATCCAAGTTGTTCATCATTGCAAAACGGGATACCCCGATTGCTGCACCAATTGCATCTAAATCAGGACGTGTATGTCCCATAATGATGACTTTGTCACCTTCCATCAAGATATCTTTTAATGCATGTGAAATTACTCGTGCTCTCACACGTGTACGTTTTTCCATCGGGTCAGTCTTACCGCCATAGAAACGCACGTTACCGTTCATATTCTTAATTGCAACTTGGTCACCGCCGCGACCAAGTGCTAAATCTAGACCTGACTGTGAAAGCTCGCCTAGGTCAATTAAATTTTCAGAACCTTCACCCACGCCCACACTTAATGTAAGTTGGGCACGATAGCCGACACTCTTTTCGCGGAGCTGGCTTAAAATACTAAAGTTAGATTCTTCTATTTCTTTTAAAATACGTTGATTTAAATAAGCTACGAATTGGTCAGAGCTATAACGTTTAAAATAAACATCATATTCTGTTGCCCATTTACTGATGACACGAGTAACCATAGAGTTAATTTCTGACCTTTGTGTATCATTCATATTTTGCGTGATTTCATCGTAGTTATCTAAAAATAGTGTTGCAATAATCGGTTTAGATTCTTCATATAATTCGTTTGTTTGTACTTCTTCTGTAATATCAAAGAAGTATAAAACATGTTCTTGATCTGAATATCGTACACGATAGTGATATTCATTTTCGTTGATTTCAATTTCTTGTGTTTTTTCTAACTGTTTTAAGATATTAGGGTATACTTCGTTAACTGGGTCGGAAATCACATTACGATCTAATCGTTCCGACATAAAATGGTTCATCCACTCTATGTTTTCATTTTCATCTAAGATAATCATGCCGATAGGTAAATTTTTAATCGCGATATTACTACCTTCAGAGATATGGCCACTTAGATCATCTACATAGTTATCTAATTTGTTCAAAGCGCGTCTTACCATAAATACTGTCCCTATAACTATAACCACTAAGACAATCGCAGCAATACCTGCCATAATTTGATTAAATACAAACCAAATCACAACAAGTGCAATAGCTGTGAACGCCATTATAATAAATGGCAAGAGCAAGGCTTTTTTAGTGGATTGACGGTTCATATTTCCACCTCAAATCATTTTTTAATGATACGTTTTAAATTAATACATAAATCTATAACACCCAGGAGGCTTACAATATGTGTTAATGGCATTAAAATTGTCCCAATCACCATTAAAGTTACAGTAAGTGTGAGCGGCATGGATTTTGCTTTACCGAAAAAGTGAATCACACTTAACCCCTGAATATACATACATAATGATAACACAATTTCAAAGTTTAACACGATACTTTGGAATGTACCCGGTTCGGTCGTAAACATAACACAAAGTAACACAATCATATACATCCATAACAATGAACGATTCATTTGCCAAGCGTATAATGGTTTGAAAATTGGTGTAGCAATTTTGCATTTACGTAAAATTGGAAAAGTAATAATTAAATTGATTAATATAAGTAGAAAAACTGTAATAATTACATAACTTGGTAGTTGCACGGATAATTGGCGGAACGTTTCTTCAAACATTACTTTATAATCTGTACCAACATCAGCACTATTAATAAAATAATGCATTTGTTCTTTCACTGGTTTGATTAACACTGTAGACTTCGGTATTTTATCAACCATTTGTAATGCCATAAATGCAATTAACGCAATCATACTCACATAAGTAGTTGTGATATAAAGAATACGCTCTTTAGACGTGCGTTCTTTTAATAATTGGCCAACAACGAAACTCACTAAGAGTACGAGGACCATGATACTTAATACGAATATATTACCTAATAAAGTTGTTAATACAACGGTTACGACTGCTGTCAAACCAAATGATTCTACAGACTTATGCCATAAAATAACGCCTGGAATAGTTGCAAATAAACTTAACACAAGCCCAAGCGGTGGTAATATATGTAAAGCTAAAGCGACTACGATGAGTGTCAGGATACTCAGTATAGTTACCTTAGGATATATTTTTGAAAACAAATTCGCCACTCCCATACTATTTTTGACTATAACTATTATTTTAACCTCTTTAAAACTTTTATACAATTATTGCCAACTCATTTCTATAGAAGATAATATTATGCTACATTTCCATAGATATGAAGATAAATTAAAGATTGTCATTAATTATATAGAGGATAAAATCTCGCTTATACATCAAATTATCAATGTAACTTCATCGCCTAAAATTCTCCATAAAAAATAGGACAACTACAAGCCGTCAGTCTGCCTTTAAAATTAAAGGTGTTTTGCTTATGTGTCCTATACTTATAATGCTATTTTACAGGCGAACTTATTTACGCTTAATTTTATAAACCTTTAAGAAATGATATAAATTCGGTGCCCAGTCATTGAAATTAAGTAAAAATCCATCATGGCCAACGTTATCAGGTACATAGAAGTGTTTGTGATATTTAAAGCGATGTCCTACGGCGTACACGAGGTCATCTGGGTATAGTAAGTCATCTGCAAACCCCAACGTCATAACCTTAGTATCAAGCCTACCAAAGACTTCATCAACATCGTCACGTCCTCTATCCACATCATGACTATCCAAGACGTCAAGGAGTGTTAAGTAACATTCATGGCTAAAGCGTTTCATAAATTTATTACCTTGATGTTTTTGATATGCTACGACTTGATCAGGCGAAAATCGTCTATCGTAACTTTTAGACGAGCGGTAGGTCAAGAAACCAAGTTGTCTCGCAATACTCATACCTTCTTCATTATCTAAATGAATAGCTTGTCTAGCGATTTCATTAAATGCACGGCTATAGGAAGAAGTACGCTGAGTTGCAGCAAGGATGACTGCTTTATCGACGTCAAATTTACGGTTATACAATAATTCTACTGCCTGCATACCTCCTAGAGAACCACCAATAAGAATATTAATACGTTCAAACCCTAAATGTTCTATACCTAATTCAATAGCACGCACTATATCCCGTAACGTTAGTTCTTTTGGAAAATCTGTATCTGTCAAAGCTGAACTTGAACCAAATGGACTACCAATTACATTGAATGTTAAAAATTGATAATCATTGATAGGCATATAGCCCCCATCTATAATACCTCTCCACCAGCCAGGATTGTCTCCCGTACCGTACGTTAAGTGGTTTCCAGTCAAGGCATGACATACGACTACAAGAGGTTGACCTTTCAACCCTACATGCTCGTAGCGTAATTTTAAGTTTGAGATTGTTTCTCCTGATTCTGTTGTAAATGGCCCTAATTCTAATGTATCCACCGTATAATTCGTCATGATTTACCTCCTACTTAATATAAATAAAAAACTCCTCACTATGAATAAGTAAGAAGCTAAACGTTACTTATCATTCGACTATAGCGTTGGTTTTAGCACCGTACTCTAGCAAAGCCGGTTGCTGAAGCATCATTGGGCCAATTCCCTTAGCTTCTCGAAATAAGATTTGATTTTAATTGTATAGCGTTACATTACTACGATGAATTCTGTAACAATGAATCAACTCTAAAATGTCGAAATTTTCTAATTATTGTCATTCTAACGGATAAAATGGTTTACATCAACGAAAGAATTAAATTACCAATCTTAATATAGCCATAATAAGAATACCGCCTATGATGGTAATCGTTAGACTACGTGAAATAAATGCAATAATTATTGTTGGTATCATGGTGATTATAAATGGAATATTTAGACTGTAACCCATCATTCCCTCTTGTTGTTCTATAACTCCATCAATAACTAATGCCGTAAATAAAGTAATCGGTATAAAAGATAGCCATTTAACAACTTTCTCTGACAATTGAATTTTAGATATAAGTAAAAAAGGAATAATGCGTGTTAACCATGTCACTATGCCACAAAGTATAATAATGGTAAGCATATATAATGTCGTCGTCATCTTTCCATCACCACCCCAATACTTGCTGCTATTGTAGAAGCAAGTATAATTGCAACATATGAAGGCATAATAAGACTAAATAAGAGCATCATTACAACAACTGCAATGACCAATACTAAATATGTCTTAATACGCGATCGCTTAATAGATTCGAATTGAGCTACAGCGAGGAAAATAAACATTGCAGCTATAGCGAAGTCTAACCCTAATGTCTCAGGATTACTGATGTATTTACCGAACACTGCCCCAACGACACAAGAAAGCGTCCAAAATAAATAAGCCGTTATATTCAAACCATGTAACCATCGATCATTAATTTTTTCTCCTTTGAGATTTGGCGTAACTGCTACGCCAAATGTTTCGTCTGTAATAAGTGAAGAAAGACCGATTCTGTTCATTAAACTATAAGATTGGTAACTTGGTGCGAGTGTCATACTCAATAAAAACATTCGGGAGTTAACAATAAAAGCAGTTAATACAATCGCAGAAATTGGTGTGCCTGCAATAACTAACGCACAAATAATAAATTGTGCTGCACCAGCATATACAAGTAAGCAGAGTAAGATAATTTCTAGCAAACTAAAATCTGAAGCCACTGCTACAATTCCAAAAGATACCCCTACTCCAGCATATCCTAATAACGTTGGGACACATTCTTTTACACCCTGTTTAAATGTTACATGTGCTTCCATTACCTTACTCCTTCCATTTTTAATTTTCAAAAACAATAAATTTATTTTAATACAAATTAAGAACTTCAAGCAATATCTTTAGACTATGGGTTCAGAGAAGTTAGACAAACGTACGTCTACAAACTTTGTTATTATAACGTTTATAACATGTCAGAATTTTACGATTTATTTTAGACTTACCTCTAAATATTCAGTCAAAATCTCATTTTATCATAAGTTATATATTAAATTTTCACTTCACTTTACACCTCCCCTACCCTACCTAATAAATTAAAAAAGTACGTAGCAAATGACTTTGCTACGCACTTTTAGTTATACTTATACTGATTTAATTTTTAGGACGTATCTCTGTTTTACCGCCCATGAATGGTACTAAAGCTTCTGGTATTGTAATAGAACCATCT
>Ga0079226_10001054_pt1 | contig 20906 bp, 19 predicted proteins | sample Poulit2014_FD_76345 | JGI IMG/M metagenome (GOLD analysis project Ga0079226, IMG submission 76345) | Agricultural soil microbial communities from Georgia to study Nitrogen management - Poultry litter 2014 | ecosystem: Environmental > Terrestrial > Soil > Agricultural land | place: USA: Georgia... | reverse complement strand
TCGGCGATGGCGCGCCCGATCTCGTCGGGCTCGAGCACCGCCAGGATCGCCATCGACAGGCGCGGCCCGATCCCGGAGACCGACTGGAGCACGGTGAACAGCTCGCGCGAGTCCGGGTCGGCGAAACCGTAGAGGGTCATCGCGTCTTCGCGCACCACCAGGGTGGTCAGCAGGCGGCACTGCTCGCCGCGCCGCAGCCCCGACAGCGCGGCCGGGGTCAGGTTGACCTGATAGCCCAGTCCGGCGGCGTCGACCACCGCGTGGTCGAGTCCGATCTCGAGCACCTCACCGCGGATCATCGCGATCATCGGCCCACTCCCCTTCCTGCCCGGCCCGCACCGCGCGCAGCCCCGGCCCGGCGCTGGGCGGCCAGGCGCCGCTTGTAGTTCTCCTGCGCGGCCGCAGCGCGCGCCTCGGCCTCGGCCATGCGGGCGAGCATCGGGGCGCGCCAGCAGTGGCAGATCGCCAGCGCCAGCGCGTCGGCCGCATCGGCCGGTTTCGGCGCCTGCTGCAGCCCCAGGATCCGGGTGACCATGGCGGTCACCTGCTTCTTGTCGGCCGTCCCCGAACCGGTGACCGCGGCCTTGACCTCACTGGGGGTGTGGAAGGCGACCTCGATGCCGCGGCGCGCGGCCGCGAGCGCCACCACCCCGCCGGCCTGGGCGGTGCCCATCGCGGTGCGCACGTTGTGCTGGGAGAACACCCGCTCCACGGCGACGACGTCCGGGGCGTGGGTGTCCATCCAGTGCTCGGCGACGTCGGCCACGGCCATCAGCCGCTCGGCCAGCGGCAGGTCCGGGGAGGTCTGCACCACGTCGACGTCCAATGCGGTGACCGCACGCCCGCGTCCGGTCTGCACCAGGGACATCCCGCACCGGGTCAGCCCCGGATCGACCCCCATCACGCGCATGCGTCCACTCCTCGACCGCCCTCGCCCGACACCTTTCGATGCGAACCTTTGTTCGACACCCTAGCGCATGGCGGGGCGGTTGCGGTGCTCAGTCCTCGTCGAGCTCGGCGGCGACCTCGTCGGAGATGTCGATGTTGGAGTAGACCTCCTGGACGTCGTCGAGGTCCTCGAGCGCGTCGATCAGGCCGAGCACCTTGCGCGCGGTGTCCAGATCGGCGGCCACGTCCACCGAGGGCACGAACCCGGCCTGGGCCGAGTTGTAGTCGATGCCCGCCTCCTGCAGCGCGGTGCGCACCGCGACCAGGTCGGTGGCCTCGGAGATGATCTCGAACTCCTCGCCGTGGTCGTTGATCTCCTCGGCGCCGGCCTCGAGCACGGCCATCAGCACGTCGTCCTCGGTCTGATCGGCCTTGTCGAGGGTGATCACGCCCTTGCGGGAGAACATGTAGGACACCGAACCGGGGTCGGCCATGGTGCCGTTGTTGCGGGTCATCGCGGTGCGCACCTCGCCGGCGGCCCGGTTCTTGTTGTCGGTCAGGCACTCGATGAGGATCGCGACACCGCCCGCGCCGTAACCCTCGTACATGATGGTCTCCCAGTCGGCCCCGCCCGCCTCCTCACCGGCGCCGCGCTTGCGCGCACGCTCGATGTTGTCGTTGGGCACCGAGGTCTTCTTGGCCTTCTGGATCGCGTCGAACAGCGTGGGGTTACCGGCCGGGTCCCCGCCGCCCATCCGCGCCGCCACCTCGACGTTCTTGACCAGCTTGGCGAACATCTTGCCGCGCTTGGCGTCGTTCGCCGCCTTCTTGTGCTTGGTCGTCGCCCATTTTGAGTGGCCTGCCATCGGTCAGTCACTGTCCCTTCACGAGATGTCGCACTTGGCGCGCCCCGTGCGGGGGCGCAGGTGTTTCGGTGTCTGCCCGCCCATCCTAGGGGGCGCGGCGGGGCGCGGCGCGCACGCTAGCGTCCGACGCGCCCGTCCCAGGGCTGGTCGACCACACGCATGAGCCCCTCCTGGGTCACCGCGGCCACCAGCAGCCCGTCGCGGGTGAAGATCCGGCCCTCGGTCAGCGCCCGGCCCGCCCCGGCCGACGGTGAGGTCTGGTCGTAGAGCAGCCAGTCGTCGGCGCGGAAGGGGCGCAGGAACCACATCGCGTGGTCGAGCGAGGCGTTGGCGGTGAACACCCCGCGGTGCGGCACCTTGGCCGCATCGAGCAGGGTCATGTCCGACATGTAGGCCAGGGCGCAGATGTGCAGCACCGGATCGTCGGGCAGCGCCGAGGCGTAGCGCATCCACACCCGCTGGCGCGCCGGTCCGTCGCCGGAGCCCATCGTCTCGGCGTCGGGGACGATGCGCAGATCCCAGTCCGCCCATTCGCCGCCGAACCACTCGGCGGCCTCGTCGTCGCCGAGCTTGGGATCGGGCAGATCCTCGGGGGCGGGGGCGTGCGGCATCGGGTCCTGATGTTCGACCCCGGTCTCGGGGACGTGGAAGGACACCGAGGCGGAGAAGATCGCCTCGCCCTCCTGCAGGCCGGTGACCCGGCGGACGCAGAAGCTGCGTCCCTGTTTGATCCGGTCGACCGTGAACAGCGTCGGACGCTGCGGGTCACCGGGCCGCAGGAAGTAGCCGTGCAGCGAGTGCACGGCGAAATCCGCGTCGACGGTGCGGGCGGCGGCGATGAGAGACTGGCCGGCCACCTGCCCGCCGAAGGTGCGTTTGAGCTCGGTGGGCACCACCGGACCGCGATAGACGTCGCGGTCGATGCGTTCGAGCTCGAGCACCGCGCGGATGTCGGTCATCTAGTTCACCAGCCGCGCTCGGCCAGTCGGTGCGGGACCGGGATGTCGTCGACGTTGATGCCGACCATGGCCTCGCCCAGGCCCCGCGAGACCTTCGCCAGCACGGCCGGATCGTTGTAGTTGTGGGTCGCCTCGACGATCGCCGACGCGCGCTGGGCCGGGTTGCCGGACTTGAAGATGCCCGAGCCGACGAACACGCCCTCGGCGCCCAGCTGCATCATCATCGCCGCATCGGCCGGGGTGGCGATGCCGCCGGCGACGAACAGGGTGACCGGCAGCTTGCCGGTGGCCGCGACCTCGCGTACCAGCGGCAGCGGAGCCTGCAGCTCCTTGGCCGCGACGTAGAGCTCGTCTTCGGTCAGCGCGCCGAGCTTGCGGATCTCGCCCAGCACGGTGCGGATGTGGGTGGTCGCGTTCGACACGTCCCCGGTGCCGGCCTCTCCCTTGGAGCGGATCATCGCGGCGCCCTCACCGATGCGGCGCAGCGCCTCGCCCAGGTTGGTCGCCCCGCACACGAACGGGGTGGCGAAGTCGTGCTTGTCGATGTGGTTGACGTAGTCGGCCGGGGTGAGCACCTCCGACTCGTCGATGAAGTCGACCTTGAGCGATTCCAGGATCTGCGCCTCGACGAAGTGACCGATGCGCACCTTGGCCATCACCGGGATCGACACCGCGTCGATGATGCCCTCGATCATGTCCGGGTCCGAGGCCCGCGAGACCCCGCCCTGCGCGCGGATGTCGGCCGGCACGCGCTCGAGCGCCATCACCGCGGTGGCACCGGCGTCCTGCGCGATCTTCGCCTGCTCGGGGGTGACCACGTCCATGATCACGCCACCCTTGAAGTGGTCGGTCAGTCCGCGCCGCACTCCGGGGGCCTGCGTCGAGGTGTTGTCAGCGGTACTCACGAAATCGCTCCTGGTGTCGTGGAATGGTCGAAGATGTGTCGATCGTGCTCTTCGGGTACACACGCGCACCGCGCGGCGCGGCCCGAGGAAGCGGAACCGAGGTCCATCCTAGGCGTGCGGGTTCACCGCACGGTACGCAGCACCGGCGACCGCGTCCCGTCGGCGTGGGCGGCCGCATCGGCGAGCAGTTCGCCCAGGTCCTGCGGATAGACCTCGGTGCCGGCGGCGGCCAGGGCGCGCACCTCGTCGGCCGCGCACCAGCGGTACTCGAGCAGGAAACGCTGTTCGCGTTCGGTCAGCCCGTGCGGATCCGGCACGAAACCGTCTACCCGCAGGACGAAGAAGTACTCCTCGGAGTCCAGCAGCGCCCCGTCGAAGGTGAACAGTGAGCGGCGCCGCCACAGCGGCCCGATCAGCCGGTCCGGGGTGATCTCGAGTCCGAGTTCCTCCTCGAGTTCGCGGGCCGCGGCCTCGGTGAGCTCCTCCCCCGGCTCCACCCCGCCCCCGCAGGTGAACCAGAACTCGCCGGGCGACTGACCGGCCGGATCGGCACCGCGCAGCAGCAGCACCCGGTCCTCGCGGTCGAGCAGCACCACCCGCGCCGAGACCCGGGGACCGCCCGTCTCACCGTCCGGCGCCGTACCGTGCGGCGCGTCCCCGGCTGCGCCTGCCGCCGTGGCCGCGTCGTCGGCGGCGCGGGCCGCGGTGATCTCCGGGTCGGTGACGATCTCGATGATGTTGAAGTATTCGGGCATCTCCGCGGTGCCGGCCAGGTGCAGCCAGCGCACCAGGCGCCGGCCCTGCAGGGCACGGGTGGCGCGCACCGCGTCGTTGTAGAAGCGCCGGGCGATGGTCACCCGGGCTTCGGCATCGGCGATCTCGGCACGCAGGGCCGGGCGGATCCGGTCCGGATCGATTCCGGCCAGTGCCGCGGCGAGCGCGTTCTGCGCGCTCTCGCTGTCCGGCGCCTCGGCCCGCTCGGCCCGGGTGGCGGCTGCGGACAACGCAGCGGCTGCCGGGGCCCGCAGGTCGAGGGCGAGGGTGCGCACCACCAGGGCGCGCCGGCCGAGCGCAGCGTCGAGGGACTGGCGTGCCAGGTCGGTGCGCACGTGCAGCCGGTCGAGCCGGTTGGCGGCGGTGTAGGCCCACACGCCGGCGGCGATCAGCACCAGCAGCACCACACCGATCACCAGGATCGTGGTCGCGGACAGCGTCATCGGCTAATCCACCCGCACCTTCTCGTCGCCCACCATCACGGCCTCGTACACCCGCAGGATCTGATCGGCCACCACCGGCCAGTCGTAGGCGCGCACCGCGGTCTCACCGGCGGCGACGAGCCCGTCTGACAACGCCTGGTCCGACAGCACCTGGTCGATGCCGGCGGCCAGCGCATCGGCGTCGCCGGTGGCCGTGAGCAGCCCGGCCGTGCCGTCCCGCAGCACCCGCCGGAAGGCGTCCAGGTCGCTGGCGACCACCGGGGTGCGCGCGGCGAGCGCCTCGACCAGCACGATCCCGAAGCTCTCTCCGCCTAAGTTCGGCGCGCAGTACACATCGGCCGAGACCATCGCGCGTGCCTTGTCTTCGTCGGAGACCTGGCCGAGGAACCGCAGGTGGGAGGCGTACCGGCCGGCCGATTCGCGCAGCGCGTCCGCATCGCCGCGGCCGACGACGAGCACCTGCAGGTCCGGGTGGCGTTCGACCAGCTGCGGCAGGGCCGCGATCAGCACCCCGGCGCCCTTGCGCGGTTCGTCGAACCGGCCCAGGAACAGCACCGTCTTGCCCGGGCGCGGATAGCCGGGCAGCGGCTCGGCGTCTGCGAACGCCGGCACGTCGACCCCGTTGGGAATCTCCACGGCATCGGCGCCGAGCGCCTGGATCTGCCAACGCCGGGCGAGTTCGGAGACCGCGATCCGGCCCTTGATCTTCTCGTGCGAGGGCCGCAGCACCCCTTCGAAGGCGGCGAGCACGAGCGAGCGTTCGGTGGAGGTGTGGAAGGTCGCCACGATCGGCCCCTCGGCGATGCGCAGTGCCAGCATCGACAGGCTCGGCGAGATCGGTTCGTGCAGGTGCAACACGTCGAAGTCGTTCTCGGCGATCCACCGGCGCACCCGGGCGTAGGTGCCGACCCCGAAGCGCAGGCGCGCCACCGAACCGTTGTAGGGCACCGGCACCCCGCGGCCGGCGGAGGTGACGAAATCGGGCAGGTCGGCGCCGGGCTCGGCCGGGGCGAGCACCGACACCCGGTGGCCGCGTGCGCCGAACACCTCGGCGAGTTCGAGCACGTGGGCCTGCACCCCGCCGGGCACGTCGAACGAGTACGGGCACACCATGCCGATGTGCAGGGGGCGCGGATCGACCGGTTCGGTCATCGCCCGGCCCCCGGATCGTCGTCCGCGCCGACCCGGGCCCGGGCCCGGTCCGACAGGTCCGACCACCACAGCGGCTGGAGCATGTGCCAGTCGGCCGGGTGGGCGGCGATGTTGCGTTCGAACACCCGCGCCATCGCCTGGGTGGCCGCGGCCGGTCCGGCCGTCAGATCCACCGGCGGGTCGATGGAGAAGCCCCACCCGCCGTCGTCGAACCAGCAGTGCACCGGCAGCAGATCCGCCCCGGTGTCGCACGCCAGTTTCGCCGGGCCGATCGGCATGGAGGTGGTCTCGCCGAAGAACTCGACCGGAACCCCGCGTCCGGTCAGGTCGCGCTCACCGAGCAGGCACACGACCTTGCCGTCGCGCAGCCGCTCGCGTAGCGCCGCCATGGGCGGTTCCTGGCCGCCGGAGAGCGGGAAGACCTCGAAGCCGAGCGACTCGCGGTAGTCGACGAAGCGCAGGAACAGCGATTCGGGCTTGAGCCGCTCGGCGACGGTGGCGAAGGTGCCGTGGGTGTGCACCAGCCACACCCCGGCCATGTCCCAGTTGCCCGAGTGCGGCAGGGCCAGCACCGCTCCGCGGCCCTCGGCGACCGCCCGCGCCAGGTACTCCTTGCCGGTGATGTGCGGATCCATCTGTGCGGCCACGGCCGGAAGGTCCATCGACGGCAGCCGGAAGGCCTCGCGCCAGTAGCGGGCATAGGAGCGCAGCGCGCTGCGGATCAGATCGTCGGAGACCTCGGCGGGCGCGACACCGAGCACCCGCGCCAGGTTCGCGCGCAGCTGTCCCTGCCCGGCGCCGCGGCGGGCCGCCAGGTCCGCCCCGGCGGAAAAGACCCGGTCGGCCAGCGATTCGGGCAGCCGGCGTGCCAGCGCCCACCCTGCCGCGTAGCCCAGATCGGCCGCGCGCTCCCCCAGACCTGTCACCGTCAGCGTTCCTCCGCGTCCTGATCATCGGCGCCGTCGAGCGGGATCAGCTCACGCGCCCCCGGCGAGCTGGTCACCGACCACATGCGCTGGCCGACCGTGATCACCGATCCGGCGGCCAGCAGCCACATGCCGACGAACAGGATCCACGGCTGGGAGAAGATGCCGGTCAGCCCCGAGGACACCAGCACGATGATCAGCCGGTCGGGCCGTTCGATCCAGCCGCCGTCGGCCGACAGCCCCGAGGCCTCCGCGCGCGCCTTGGCGTACGAGATGACCTGCGAGGTGATCAGGCAGATCAGGGTGGCGGCCAGCAGCCACTGCACCCGGCGCAGCCCCCAGTCCGGGTAGTCGATCGGCAGGCCGAACACCACCCACCAGCCGAGCCCGGCGAACACGGCGCCGTCGGCTAGCCGGTCGCAGGTCGCATCGAGCACCGCGCCGAAGCGGGTGCCGCCGCCGCGGGCACGCGCCACCGCCCCGTCGAGCAGGTCGAACATGACGAAGAACCAGATGACGAGCGTGCCGGCCAGCAGGTAGCCCATCGGGAACAGCACCAGGGCGGCCACGATCGAGCAGACGGTGCCGACCACGGTGATCACATCGGGGGTGACCCCGACTCCGACGAGCTTGCGGGCCATGGGCGCGGTCACCTTCGACACCGAGGCCCGGGCGAAGACGTTCAGCATGACGACCAGGCCTCCGAGAGCAGGGCCCGGGTCTCCCCGAGCAGTTGCGGCAGCACCTTCGTGCCGCCGACGACGGTGATGTAGTTCGCGTCCCCGACCCAGCGGGGCACCACGTGCTGGTGCAGGTGGGCGGCGATCGATCCGCCGGCCGCCGCGCCCAGGTTCAGTCCGACGTTGAACGCATCGGGCCGCGAGACGTGCCGGATGGTGCGCACCGCCCGGCGGGTGAAGTCCATCAGCTCCGCGGACTCGGTGTCGGTCAGGTCGCACAGGTCGGCCACGTGCCGGTACGGCAGCACCATCAGGTGCCCGGGGTTGTACGGGTACAGGTTGAGCACCGCGTACACGCTCTCGCCGCGCGCGACGACCAGGCCGTCCTCGTCGCCCATCGCCGGGATGTCGCACAGCGGGCACCCGGTCGCATCGGCCGGGGCGGACTTCGGGGCGCCGGCCACATAGGCGAGCCGGTGCGGCGACCAGATGCGGTCGAGCCGGTCGCCCTCACCGACCCCGGTGTCGACGATCGCTCCCGGCGGCGGCGCGCCCGGGTGTCCCGGCCCCGTCAACGCGCCTGGACCTCGGCCAGCACCGCACCGAAGGTGTCGGCGTCCGGCGAGGTGTTGATCCGCCGATCGATCCAGGTGTTGATCGCGGCCACCGCGTCGTCGACCGGCACCCCGTTGATCTGGCCGCCGTCGCGGAAGCGGAAGCTCACGGCCCCGGCCTCGACGTCGCGCTCACCGGCCAGCAGCATGAACGGCACCTTCTGGGTGGTGTGGGTGCGGATCTTCTTCTGCATCCGGTCGTCGGAGGAGTCGACCTCGGCGCGCACGGCACCGGCCTGCAGCTTCTCGGCGACCGCGTACAGGTGGTCTTCGAAGGCCTCGGCGACGGGGATGCCCATCACCTGCACCGGCGACAGCCACACGGGGAAGGCCCCGGCGTAGTGCTCGGTGAGCACGCCGAAGAACCGTTCGATCGAGCCGAACAGTGCGCGGTGGATCATCACCGGGCGGTGCTTGGCCCCGTCCGAACCGGTGTACTCCAGGTCGAACCGCTCGGGCAGGTTGAAGTCCAGCTGGATGGTCGACATCTGCCAGGAGCGGCCGAGTGCATCCTTGACCTGCACGGAGATCTTCGGGCCGTAGAAGGCCGCGCCGCCCGGATCGGGTACCAGTTCCAGGCCGGAGGCCTCGCCGACCTTGCGCAGGGTCTCGGTCGCGTCGTCCCACAGCGCGTCGTCGCCGACGTACTTCTCCGGGTTCTTCGTCGACAACTCCAGGTAGTACTCGTCGAGCCCGTAGTCCGAGAGCAGTTCGAGCACGAACTTCAGCGCCCGGGTCAGCTCGTCGTGCATCTGCTCGCGGGTGCAGTAGATGTGCGCGTCGTCCTGGGTCATCCCGCGCACCCGGGTCAGCCCGTGCACCACGCCGGAGCGCTCGTAGCGGTAGACCGAGCCGAACTCGAACATCCGCAGCGGCAGCTCCCGGTAGGACCGGCCCCGCGAACGGAAGATCAGGTTGTGCATCGGGCAGTTCATCGGCTTGAGGTAATAGGCCTGGGCGGGCTTGCGCACCTGCCCGTCGGCGTCGAGCTCCTCGTCGATGTTCATCGCCGGGAACATGCCCTCGCGGTACCAGTCCAGATGCCCGGACACCTCGTACAGGTGCCCCTTGGTGATGTGCGGGGTGTACGCGAACTGGTAGCCCTCCTCGGTGTGCCGGCGCCGGGAGTACTCCTCCATCTCCTGGCGCACGATCGCACCGCGCGGGTGGAACACCGGCAGGCCCGAGCCGAGCTCGTCGGGGAAGGAGAACAGGTCCAGTTCCACCCCGAGCCTGCGGTGGTCGCGCTTCTCCGCCTCGGCCAGCAGCTCCAGGTACTCGGCCTGGGCGTCCTTGGACTCCCAGGCGGTGCCGTAGACCCGCTGCAGCCCCTCACGCTCCTGATCGCCGCGCCAGTAGGCGGCCGAGGTGCGGGTGAGCTTGAACGCCGGGATGTGCCGGGTGGTCGGGATGTGCGGACCGCGGCACAGGTCCGACCACAGGGTCTCGCCCGAGCGCGGGTCGACGTTGTCGTAGATGGTCAGCTCGTTGCCGCCGACCTCCATGACCTCCGGATCGTCGATCCCGGACTTGTCGGTGACCAGCTCGAGCTTGAACGGCTCGTCGGCCAGCTCCTGCGCGGCGGCGTCGACGGACTCGAGCACGCGGCGCTCGAAGCGCTGCGAGGACTTGATGATCTTTTTCATGCGCTTCTCTAAAAGCGCCAGGTCCTCGGGGGTGAACGGCTCGTCGACGTAGAAGTCGTAGTAGAAGCCGTTCTCGATCGGTGGGCCGATGCCGAGCTTGGCGCCGGGGAACTCGTCCTGCACGGCCTGGGCGAGCACATGCGCCGCCGAGTGACGGATCACGCTGCGCCCGTCCTCGGTGTACGCGGCGACCGGCTCGACCGTGACCTCGGTGTCGGGCACCCACGCCAGGTCGCGCAACTCGCCGTCGGCGTCGCGGGCGACCACGATCGCCTCGGGGCCGCGGCCGGGCAGCCCGGCGGAGTGGAAGGCCTTGCCCACCGGGGTGCCCGCAGGCACGGTGATGCGGTCGGCGACGGCGGCGGGAGCGGAACCGGATGACACGGGAGACGATCTCCTTCTTCTCGGGCGGGGCGACTGCATACCGGGCAGCGGCCCATCCGTTCAATCCTATCGGTTGACCCGCGGGCGCTCACGCGGGCGTGGCCGGGTGTGCGCGCGGCCCGCCCAGGCTTCTGGGCGAAGCTTTCCCGGCAGGCTGTCGCGGCCCCACACACGCTATGTCGCAGAGCCCCGAAATCCTCGGGTCGGCCGCTCTACCCGCAGTACGCGGCCACGTCGGCCTGGACGCCCTGCGCCGCCAGGATCTCGCGAAGCGCATCGCTTTGCTCGTCATAGTCGGTGTAGATCGACCACATGCCGTCGGTGAGCACCATGTATTCATCGTTGATGTAGCCCAGATCGCACGCCGCCTGGCGATCGTTCCGCTCGGCCTCCCAGCCGCCCGCCGCGTAGACGAACTCGATCCCGTCGAGGACACATTCACTGTCGCCCGGGTCTTCGCCGGGGTCTCACACCGCGCCGGCCTCCTCCAGAGCGCCCAGCGCATCCGTTGACCCGCCGGCGGCATCTCCCGCAGACGACAAGGCGTCGGCGCCTTCCACCGCCTCCACCGGGCCGCCCGCGGTATCGCCTGATGTATCGGTGTGCGCATCACCCGATCCGCACCCGACCAGAAGCAGACCGGTGATCACCGCGAATCCCAGACCAGCAACGCTCGACTTCATCGTCATCCTTCTTCTCACGCGCCGTCATCCAAGGATTCCGGTCGCCCGGCAACGTGTCGAGCCGGATCTCCGCCGGAGACAAGGTCGCCGCGCCACCCGACGCCGGGGCGACAGCAGGAACGGACGGACGGCACCACGGCCGCGACCGCCGGTGACACCTGCCGGGCCCGCCTCACCGCGAGCGACGCATACGCACATGCCCAGTCCGCCAAAAGCAAGAAACCCCCTGCGAACAGGGGGTTTCCTCGGTGGTCCCGGCTGGGTTCGAACCAGCGACCTTCCCGGTGTGAACGGGACGCTCTTCCACTGAGCCACGGGACCGCAGGTGTTCTGCGGCGCAAGCCCCGGGGGGCTGCTTCCGAGACAGAACATTAACACGGGTGGGGCCGGTGTCAAAAACCGCACCGATCCACCGACCCCGCGGGCCTCGCCGGCGCGCCTTCCCGCCGCCGCCGACGTCTGTTCCGCCCGCTTTCCGCGCCCCGGGAACCGCCTCGGGACCAGCCGATTTGTCATTCGCGGGCCGCTAGGGCTAATGTTCATCTCGCACCACGGAGGAGCGGCCGGAAACGGCTGGCCTCCTCCAGCGGTACGCGGACGTGGCGCAGCTGGTAGCGCACAACCTTGCCAAGGTTGGGGTCGCGGGTTCGAATCCCGTCGTCCGCTCGGAGGATCCCCCGGGATCCCACGGTGGAGTGGCCGAGTGGTGAGGCAACGGCCTGCAAAGCCGTGTACACGGGTTCGATTCCCGTCTCCACCTCGTAGTAACACCTCGCGCGATTAGCTCAGCGGGAGAGCGCTTCCCTGACACGGAAGAGGTCACTGGTTCAATCCCAGTATCGCGCACCAGGGTGTGTCACGAGGTCGAGATACCGTCAGGTATCCTGACCTTCAGACACCACCCACGCGGACGTGGCGCAGCTGGTAGCGCACAACCTTGCCAAGGTTGGGGTCGCGGGTTCGAATCCCGTCGTCCGCTCCATCACCGGTGTGGCCCGGATGTCATCACGACATCCGGGCCACACCGCTTTTCACCCCCTTCCCGCCCCGTGCGCGCCCCGCCCCGCCGGGCGCCGCCGGGGAGGTGTTCAATGGCGGTCATGGCGCTCCGCAGTCCCGTCACCGTGACCCCCGCGCAGGCCGATGAGGCCGGCACACTGGCCACGCTCGCCGGCGCGACGTTCCCGCTGGCGTGCCCGCCCACGGTCGATCCGGCCGACATCGCCGCTTTCGCCGCCACCGAGCTGTCTGCAGAGCGGTTCACCGCACATCTGGCCGCGCCCGACACCGCGGTGCTGCTGGCCCGCTCAGGCGAGGCGGAGCCGCTCGGCTACGCGCTGCTGTTCGATCGCCCGCCGGCCGATCCGGCGATCGCCCGACAGGTGCCCTACTCCCCCGCCGTCGAGGTGAGCAAGTTCTATCTGCTGCCCGCCGCGCACGGCACGGGCGCGGCGACCGCGATGATGGAGGCGGTGCTGAGCGCGGCCCGCGACCGCGGTGCGGCCGGGGTGTGGCTGGGGGTCAATCAGCAGAACGTGCGGGCGCAGAGGTTCTACGCCAAGGCCGGGTTCGCACAGATCGGCACCAAGACCTTCCGGCTGGGCGCGCACATCCACGACGACTTCATCCTGGGCCGCACCGTGTGACCGCCGGGGCCGACAGCGCAGCCCCCTGATCTAGTCTGTGTCGGTCTCGTCCTCAGACGCGGGCCGTTGTGGATCGATTCCGGCCGTGCCGGCGTCCTTGCCCTTGTCACGGCGGTCCTGGGGGCGGGTGATGACCCAGGTGCCGCCGACGACCAGGAACACGAACACCAGGTTCAGCGCGCCCCACAGGGTCAGCAGCCATGCCCGATCCCCCGTCGGCAGATTGCCGGCGGTGGTGACCTGGAGCGCGCCGACCGCGAAGGCGATCACGGCGGAGAACACCGCCACCAGTTCGACCGAGCGCACCTGATTGGCACGGTTCTGATCGTCAGCCTTGTCCATCGCCTCTTCGACCCGGGCGATCTCGTCTTCGAGCCGCTCCTGCTGGGCCTTCAAGTCAGCGTCGCGCTTCTTGCGTTCCTGTTCGACCTGTCGATCGCGCGCGGCGATCCGGTCGTGGTGGATCGTCGAGTCGACGATGGCCTCACGTTTGGCCATGTACTGCTGCTGGAACAGCTCGTAGCTCGTGCGCTCACCCATCGCCGGAAGTTTGGTCAGCGCCTCGTCGATGCGGGCGAGCGCCAGGACCAGATCCGGGTTTGCGTCCGTGCCCGCGGATGCGTGCTCACCGTCTGCGGGACGGGCCCCGAGTTCGGCGGTCATGTGGTGTCCGGCCGCCGACGCGGCAAGGAAGATGTGGTCGTCCGGATACACCTCGAGGGCGGCATCGGCGTAGTGCGTCAGCAGCCTGCCCTGGTCTTTGATCCGGCGGGCGTAGCGCACCGCGCTGACACACACGTCGGCCACATGGTGGGAATCCGCCGCGCCCTTCCAGGCCTCGATGAGAAGAGACTCGGCGTGGTCCTTGTCGGACCGGTCGTCACCGAAGCGGGCGGCGGCCTCCTGCGCGATCCAGAACGGGTCTTCACGCTGCGCGGCCGACATCCCCGGCGAATTGTTCACGGTGTCGATGAATCGCACCTGGTCGGTGAAGCGGAAGGCGAATTTCAGCTTCATCGATTGATAGCTGGCCACGAAGTAGGCGACCAGATCCGGATCCCCGGCCGTGCGGACGGTGTCCAGGCGCGGATCGGATTCGATCACCCCACGGGTGATGAAGGCGTAGCCCTTGGTCCATTTCTGGAACACGGCGGTCTGCGCGGCCTGGTCGACATGCGCGGCGAACCATCGCCCGCATTCGGCCGCGGTCTGGACCACCGGCTCGTCGAGGAATCGCAGTCGCCAGTATCTGTCGGCACAGATCAGGAAGACGTCCCGATCGAAGTCGGCGGTCGGCACCGGCCATTCCGGGTTCTGCCGGGCTTCGTACAGCCGCACGGCGATCTTCTCGATCTTCTGGTCGCGCACCCGGTGATCGTCGATGCTGCGCGCCGACTCCAGATCCGAGATCGCCTCGGCCAGCACCGACTTGTCCTCCACCCCGCTCATCCCCAGACCGCCTGATCTCAGGCCGCGGAGAACCGGGACAGCGCCAGCAGCCGCGAGGTGGCGCGCAGGTACTTCTTCTTGTAGCCGCCGGCGAGCATCTCGTCGGTGAAGATCTTGTCGAGCCGGACGCCGGAGACGGTGACCGGGATCGAGGCGTCGTAGAGCCGGTCGGCCAGCACCACCAGGCGCAGCGCGACCGCCTGATCCTCCACCGGATGCACCCCGGACCAGAACACCTCGTCGATGCCCTCGACGAGCTTCTTGTAGCGCGAGGGGTGCAGCTTCTCAAGGTGCGCGCACAGCGCGTCGAAGTCGTCGAGAGCGGCCCCGGGGGTGGCCTCGGCGCGCGCGGTCAGCGTCGCCTCGTCCACCGGTTCGGGCGCCGGCGGCAGGTCGCGGTGCCGGTAGTCCGGCCCGTCGACGCGCAAGGTGGTGAAGATCGACGAGAGCTTGCGGATCTCGCGCAGGAAGTCCTGCGCGGCGAACCGGCCCTCACCGAGCTGGCCGGGCAAGGTGTTCGACGTCGCGACCACCGACACCCCTGCGGCCGAGAGTTCGGCGAGCAGCCGGGAGACCAGCATCGTGTCGCCCGGGTCGTCGAGCTCGAACTCGTCGATGCACAGCACCGAGTTCTGCGACAGCTGCTCGACGGCGTTGTTGAAGCCCAGCGCGCCGACCACGTGGGTCAGTTCGACGAACGTGCCGAAGGACTTCGGGCCCGGTGCGGCGTGGAAGATCGAGGCCAGAAGGTGGGTCTTGCCCACCCCGAAGCCGCCGTCGAGATACAGCCCCTGCCCCTGTGCCCGGGCCTTGCGGCCGAACAGGCCGCGCTTGCCGGTGGCGTTCTTGGTCAGCGCCGTGGCGAACTCCTCGGCGGCCTTGACCGCGGCCGCCTGCGAGGGCTCCTTCGGGTCCGGGATGTAGGAGGCGAAACTGACCTCATCGAACATCGCCGGTGGAACCAGCAGACCGATCAACTGGTCCGCAGGGACGACCGGATCGATGTCGACGAGATGGTGCACCATGCGCGCCACCCTAGCGACGTGGTGGAATCGTCTTTATGGAGCACCGAAGCGTTGAGACTCATTTCACAGACCTGCATGCGGGCCGCACCCTGACCCCTGCGGATCTGGACGAGGAGTACGCCCACCGGTCCCCCGAGACACCCGCGTCTGCGCAGACCACCCGGTGGGTGCGCGCGAACTTCGTGTCCTCGCTCGACGGCGCGATCTCGGTCGAGGGCCGCTCCGGGGCGCTGGGCTCGATGGGCGACAAGACCGTGTTCCACCGGTTGCGCGCACTGGCCGACGTGGTGCTGGTCGGGGCGGGCACCGCGCGGGCGGAGGACTACGGCGGTGCGGTCATCTCCGCACAGGACCGCGGTGCACGCACCGCGCGCGGCCAGGCCCCGGTGCCGCCGATCGCCGTGGTCACCGGCAGCGGACGGATCGATGCCGACAGTCGCCTGTTCTCCGGCGAAGTACCGCCGCTGGTGATCACCAGCAAGACCGCCCCGACCGAACGGATCACCCCGCTGAGAAAGGCCGGGGCCGAGGTCGTCATCGCCGGCGACGACGCCGTCGACCCGCACGCGATGATCGCCGCGCTCACCGAGCGAGGGCTGCCCCGGGTGCTGTGTGAGGGCGGGCCGCACCTGTTCGGCGATCTGATCGACACGGACCTGATCGACGAACTCTGCGTGACCACCAGCCCGCATCTGGTGGCCGGCCGGGGCGGGCGGATGGCGGCCTCGTCCGCCGATGCGCTGCGCCGGATGCGGCGGACCGCCCTGCTCACCGACCAGGACGGATTCCTCTACACGCGCTGGGTCAGAGACCGCTCGCAGCAGTGAGACCGGGCACCTGGCACGCTGGCAGCGTGCGTGTTACCTCCTCGATCCTTCCTCGGGCGGCCGCGCTCGGCGTGCTCGGTGCGCTCGTCGCCGCATGTGCGACCGGACCGTCGCTGCGGCCCGAGCTCGCCCTGTCCGGTCATCAGCAGGGCGTCGATGCCACGCCCACCGAAGAGGCGGAGCCGGACGAGCCCAAAGAGGAACCGCTGCCGCCGATCCCGGTGCCGGAGGATCAGCCGAGCTGGGCGAGCTGCACCGACGGCACCCTCGAGGTACCCACCGACACCGACGCCCCGGACATCCAGTGCGCGACCCTGTTCGGCCCGCTCGACGTCGACGGCGGCCCCGGCACCATCCGCATCGAACTGCTGCGCGCGGTCCCCACAGAGGCGGAGGAGACGGCCGGGCCGGTGGTGCTCACCGCCGGTGCCGACACCTCCTCGCGGCAGGCCGCGATCGATCTGGCCGCAGGCGACCACGCACCCGACCGGCCCGTGGTCGCCGTGGAGCGGCGCGGCATGGGCCCGGCGACCGCGCCGGACTGTCTGACCGAGTCCGAACGGCGCGGGCTGACCGCGGCCGGGGCCGAGGGGTCCGATCCGGCCGCGCGCGCCGAACAGATGGGCAACACCGTCAACGGCGCCACCGTGGCGTGTACCGACATGCTGCGCCCCGCCCTTACCTCCCACGACGCCCGGCACGCGGCCGCCGACATCGCGGTGCTCAAGGACGCCTGGCAGGTCGATCAGATCGCGCTGCTGGCCCTGGGCAGCGGCGTGGACGTCGCGCTGGCCTACGCCGCCGAGGACCCGGACGGACTCGCCCGGCTGGTGCTCGACTCGCCCACCCCGGTGGGCGTGTCGGCGGCCGACATCGAGCGGGGCCGGGCCCGGGCCGCCGAATCGGCCCTGGACGCACTGGCCGCCTGGTGCGTGGGCGCGGACTGCGCGCTCGGCCCGGATGCGACCGACCGGCTCACCGGGATGTTCGACCGCGCCGCCGACGGCGGGCTCGGACCGGTCACCGTCGGCGCGCTGCGCACCACGATCGAGACGCATCTGACGGGCCTTGCCCCGGACTTCGACACCCGGGCCCGGGAGCTGACCGATCTGCTCGCCGCCGCCGACGACGGTGACGACGGCGCGCGTGAGGCGATCGCCGCAGCCGCGGTGCTCGGCGACGGACGGTTCACCGCCGTGTGCTCGGACGCCCCCGGCGGGGCGACCCAGGCCGATGTGATCGCCGAATACGACCAGTGGGCCGAGCAGTACCCGCGGGTCGGCGCCGATGCGGCGCTGCGCATGCTGCAGTGCGCGGCCTGGCCGAGCCAGGACCGGCCCGCCGGCGCCGAGCGCATCGAGGTGCCGGTGCTGGTGCTCACCGGCGCGGCCGACCCGGTCGCCGGGGCCGGTGCCACCGATCCGGTGCTGGGCGCCCTCCAGCGGGCGGGCGCATCGACGCTGACGGTGAACTGGGCGGGCACCGGTCACGGGGCCGGTTGGCAGTCCGATTGCGCGGCCGATCAGATCGCCGATTACCTCGACACCGGGCTGCTCCCGATGATCGCCCCGTCCTGCCCGGCCTGAGCCCGGCGGGCGGTTCGGGAGTGTCCCGGTGTCGCCCGGGCACCGGACGCGATAGTTTGATCGGCGTGCAAAGACTGAGGACCTTCCCCGCGACGGCCACCACCCTTCCGGGCGTGCTGAAGATGGCGCTGTGGCCGCTGGTGGTGCTGACCGTGCTGCACCGGGCGGTGATCCTCGCCCCGCAGGGCAGTCGCACCAACGACTTCGGTCCGGTCTGGGAGGCGGCGCGCGCGTTCATCGAGCGCCGCGCGGTGTACACCGCGGACTTCACCTCGGTCGAACCGCACTACCTGTATCCGCCGTCGGGCAGCCTGCTGATGTCCCCGCTGGGGCTGATCAACTACGAGTGGTCGCGCTGGCTGTTCATCGGGGTGAACACCGCGGCGGTGATCATCGCCGCCCTGCTGCTGCTGCGCCTGTTCGGCTACGGCCTGTCCTCGGCAGCGGCCCCGGCGCTGCTGCTCGCACTGTTCTTCTCCGAATCGGTGTCCAACACCCTGGTGTTCACCAACGTCAACGGTGTGATCCTGCTGCTGCAGGTGCTGTTCATCGCGCTGTTGATCGCGCGCAAGGACCTGTGGGCAGGCGTGCCGATCGGGTTGGCGGTGGCGATCAAACCCGTCCTGGCCCCGCTTCTTCTGCTGCCGCTGCTGCAGGGCCGCTGGCGTCCGCTGGTGGCCTCCATCGGCATCCCTGCGGTGCTCACCGCGCTGGCCTGGCCGATCGCCGCCGATCCGATGGACTACATCCGGCGCACCGTGCCGTATCTGACCGAGACGCGCGACTACTTCAACTCCTCGATCTCGGGTGTGGGGCTGTACTACGGGGTGCCGGACTGGCTGACCTGGATCATCCGACTGGGCGTGGCCGCGATGGTTCTGGTGATCATCTACCTGCTGTGGCGCTACTACCGCGACGATCCTCTGATGTACCTGGGCACCGGGTCGGGCGTGCTGCTGGCCGGCTCGTTCCTGCTCGGCTCGCTCGGCCAGCAGTACTACTCGATGCTGCTGCTGCCGCTGCTGATCACCGTGCTGCTGCCCAACTCGGTGATGCGCAACTGGCCGGTGTGGGTGGCGGTGTACCTGTTCGCCTCCTTCGACTCCTGGTACTCCACCCGCTTCAAACTCACCGGCGAGACCCTGCAGTATCTGCGCGGCACCGTCGGCTGGACGCTGCTGATCGTGGTGGTGTTCACCGTGCTGCTCAACCGCTACCTGGTGGCCCGGGCCGAAGGCCGGCTCGACGAGGGCATCGACCCGCCCGAACTGCGGCGGGTGCCGACCGCGGCCGCCGGGTCTACCGTGGAGTCATGAGCGAGCCGACCCCGACCTTCCAGTTGACCGAGGCCCAGTGGCGTGAACGCCTCAGCCAGGCGGAGTACCAGGTGCTGCGCCAGGCCGGCACCGAGCGGCCCTTCGTCGGCGAATACACCGACACCGAGACCCCCGGGGTGTACGCCTGCCGGGGCTGTGGGGCGGAGCTGTTCCGCTCCACCGAGAAGTTCCACTCCGCCTGCGGCTGGCCGTCGTTCTTCGACCCGGCCGATTCGGACGCGGTGATCACCCGCCGCGACGATTCGCTCGGCATGGAACGGGTGGAGGTGCTGTGCAAGGCCTGCCACTCCCACCTCGGGCACGTGTTCGCCGGGGAGGGCTACCCCACCCCCACCGACCTGCGGTACTGCATCAACTCCATCAGCCTGCGCCTGCACCCCGAACAGTGACCCGGCGCCCGCCGGCCGGGCCCATGAAGACACCCGTGGCCCGCCCCCGAAGTCGATCGGGGGCGGGCCACGGTCGTCGCCTTCCCACGCGCCCCGCACCGCGCGCAGGCGGGGCGGGGAGCCTGAAGCACTAGGGCAGGCGCGCGAGCAGTTCGGCAGCGCTGACCCGCGGTCCGGTGAAGAACGGGGTCTCCTCACGCACGTGCAGGCGGGCCTCGGTGGCGCGCAGATCGCGCATCAGGTCGACGATCTGGTCGAGCTCGGGCGCCTCGAAGGCCAGCAGCCACTCGTAGTCGCCGAGGGCAAAGGCGGGCACGGTGTTGGCACGCACCTGCGGATACGGGCGGGCCTCCTTGCCGTGCTCGGCCAGGATGCGGCGCCGATCCTCATCGGGCAGCAGATACCAGTCGTAGGAGCGCACGAACGGGTAGACGCACACGTAGTCGCCCGGCTCCTCACCGGCGACGAAGGCCGGGATGTGGCTCTTGTTGAACTCCGCCGGCCGGTGCAGCGCGGCCGCCGACCACACCGGGGTCGAGGCGCGGCCCAGCGCCGTGCGGCGCAGATCGGCGTAGACCCGCTGCAGGTCCTCGATGCGCTCGGCGTGGATCCAGGTCATCCACTCGGCGTCGGCGCGCAGCCCCGCCACGTCGTAGAGCCCGCGCAGGGTCACCGGATCCGCCTGCCCGTCCAGCCCGGCCAGGAACTGCTCGGCCTCGGCGGCGGCGGCCTCGCGGTCCGCGCCCAGTGCGCCCGGGGTGACCTGGAACGCGGAGATCATCATGTAGCGGATCGTCGAGTTCAGCTCGGCGAAGTCTCGTTTGGCCATGGCACCGATCATGCCATCTCGCCGGCCGCGCGACACACCCACCCCTTAGGTGCGCCTACCCTTCGGCCCTCAACCATTGGTTGGATGTCCGGCTCAATCGCTCGACGGCCGCGTCGGCGGCGCCGATGCAGGCGGGCACCCCCACCCCGTCCAGATACGACCCGGCCAGTGCCAGACCGGGCAGCCCGGCCACCTCGGCGCGCAGCCGGGCGACGACGCCGGCGTGCCCGGGCCGGTACTGCACCGGCCCCGACGGCCAGCGCTGGACGTGGGCGTCGAGAATCTCGGGCCGGGTGCCGAGCAGGCGGGACAGATCGCCGCGCGCCACCTCCAGCAGCGCGTCGTCGTCGCCGTCGCCGGGCACCTCCGGTCCGCCGTGGCGGCCGTAGGACAGGCGCAGCAGTCCGGGCGCCTGCCGATCGATCCCGCCGCCCGGCGCGGCGGCGAGGTGCGGCCATTTCCGGCTCGACAGGGTGCAGGCCTTGGCGGCCAGGTCCTGGCCGGTCGTCGCGGCGAGCACCCCGGAGGCCGCGGGCAACGTATCGGCCCCTTCCACGGCGAGCGCCACCAGCGCCACCGAGGCGACCGGGATGCGGGCGGCCTCGGCGGCCGCACCTGCGGCCGGACCGGCCAGCAGTGCCGCGGCCTGCGGTGCGGGCACGGCCAGCACCACCGCATCGGTCTCGCCGACCGGGTCGACCCGCCAGCCACGACCTGTGCGGGTGAGCGCGGTGACCGCGGTATCGGTGATCACCCGGGCCCCGGCCGCGCGGATCAGCGCCTCGATGAGCGTGCGGTAGCCGCCGCGCAGCGCGCCGAACACCGGCGCCCCGCCCGCGGCGGGCCGATGCGCGGCCACGGCCGCGGACAGGCTCGGCGCCCCGCCGTCGAGCGCCGC
>Ga0079226_10001053_pt1 | contig 20907 bp, 32 predicted proteins | sample Poulit2014_FD_76345 | JGI IMG/M metagenome (GOLD analysis project Ga0079226, IMG submission 76345) | Agricultural soil microbial communities from Georgia to study Nitrogen management - Poultry litter 2014 | ecosystem: Environmental > Terrestrial > Soil > Agricultural land | place: USA: Georgia... | reverse complement strand
GCTGTTAACCGATCGGTCGCAGGTTCGAATCCTGCCTGTGGAGCCATTTTGTTATTATCTTAAATTTAAGATAATGCTTCCATAGCTCAGCAGGTAGAGCACTTCCATGGTAAGGAAGGGGTCGTCGGTTCGAATCCGGCTGGAAGCTCTTGATACTAAAGGCTTTTACTCGATTTTGAGTAAAAGCCTTTTTCCGTTCTTCTAACATTCTTCTAACATGCGGTTTTAAATCGAATATATGTTCTTGATTTTCTCCATGTTTTTGTTGAAAAGTTGGACTGCTTCAAACTGCATGGATGGCAGCAAATGAGTGTAAGTGTTCAATGTCATTTCGATGGATCCGTGCCCTAATCTTTCTGATACCACTTTTACTGGCACTCCCATTTTGAGCATTAGCGTTGCATGGGTATGCCGCATGTCATGGAATCGGATTTTAGGCAGCCCTGAACGTTCTACAAATTTATCAAATCTCCGGTTTACATTTCTCACGTCTACCGGGTCACCAATCGCATTACAAACAACTAAATCCAAGTTACTGTAATCAGGTCCAGCTTTGAGTTTGTGTTCTGCTATTTCCTTTTTTCTCTTTAATAAAAACTCCACTGTGGTTTCATCTATATCAATTACCCGCCTTGCATTGGCTGTTTTCCCTTCTGAAAAGCCTGTTTTCGAATAGGAGCGCATTACCCTTATCTTATTATTGATAAAGTCAATATCCCCCCATTTTAGGCCCAGTATCTCCCCTTTTCGCATTCCAGTGTATAAAGCAAGATGATAAACAATATAATCCCATTCGTCTTTGACAAAGTCTAAGAATTTAAGCATTTGCTGTTCATCCCAAACAGTAATATCCTTATGCCTCACTGCTGGAGGTTTTACCACACTTGCCGGATTACGCTTAATTAGCTGATATTGGGTAGCATATTCCAACGATGCACGAATAATAGAATGTATTTTCTTTATGGTTGCGCTGGACTTACCCTCCTTTTCGAGTTGGGTGTAAAAGTTATCTATCGCCAAACTGTTTAATTTGTCCAACCTGAACTTCCCAAGTTGTGGTTTGACGTGTGCGTCAATTAAATATTTGTAAGTTTGATATGTGTTTTTACTAATTTTACTCTTCCTGTTTTCTAACCATTCGTCTATAAATTCTTTGTACTTTTGCCTTGATGGTTCAATATATGTTCCGTCATTTAATTCATTTAGTATGCGCGGAAGTTCTTTTTCGGCATCTTTTCTTGTTCTAAATCCAGAAATCCATTTTTGTTTCCTTGTTTCATCTCCAATATCGACGACGATATAGTATCGATTCCCCTTTTTAGCTATATGTCCTCGCATAACTCATATTCCTTCCTAACACGTTATTTCTGTACATTTCAAGTCGTCTAAGCGCAAAATCAAACTCCACATTGAAAAGTTCCATTACATCATAGATCGTCACCTCCCTTAATTGCTGTAACATAAAGGTTGGAACACAAAAATGATAAGCGAAATGATTCGCCTGGCTCTCCTGTAATTGTAGAAATAGAGGATGCATTTTCAGTTGATTGCCGCAATGTCTGAGATAGTGGCAAACTTCATGACCGAACATTTGCCATTCCCTCTGCCTTGTCGATCGCTTAATCATGATGTGGTTTCCGATGCGAAAACTGATTCCCCCATAGCAAACATTTAGGCCTAGCTTTGATGCGATGGTCGGGACGTTTAACTGTTCGGGCTTTCTAATGTCCATGGAATGATAAAGTGATTTGATGTACTCCTCTACATATGTATATACATACACATCATCCCCTCCTAAATCAAAATAGAATATATGTTCGGTTTATGATTAAAAGAAAAGGTGTACTTAAATGATGCACACCCGGAATATTGGTTTACATTTTTTTGCTTTGAGTATAATATATAATAAAAAGGAGGTTTTTAATATGAACAAAAATAAATTAGGTCAAACTTTTAGTAAATTATTTCAAGAGATTCATAATCAACATCAATCTTCAAAAGAACAATACGAAGGTATTTCAGAACGAATGACAAAAATGAAATCTGAAATGGATGAACGTAGAAAAAAGTTTAAACTCATTCGAAATAGATAGCGATCGGTGATACAATGTAATTGCCTTTTTGTAATATTCCGATTGTGTTTAAAAGAAAATATAATATTTCTCCAAATTCTAAATGCGCATGATTCCCCTTAAATTCAGGTAGCTCTACATCGTCCACTTTTCTTGTCACCTTTCCGACAATAGTTATATCTATAGTAGATTTTTTTGCACCATACTTAAACGTTAAATCTTTTGAGGATTCTCTTAAAAATGATGATTTTAAAGGCAATAAAAGGTTATCCGCTAATAAAAATGAATCTGATGGCAGAATGTCTGATATGTACTCTAGAACCCCTTGTAGAAATTTAAAGTCTTCTTCAGTTATCTTCTTTTCTTTATTATGCTTAGATTCGATTTCCTTTAGCTTTTGTCTATTTAACGTTTTTTCTTGCCCCTTTAACTGGTCTATCTTGTTTTTGAATTTTTTAATTTCCTGTTCCTGCTCATAATACATAAGCTCCACCAGTTTATCCGGATTGAAAGCCTTTTTCATGTAATTAAAATCAATTATTCGAAAGCGAGATTTTATATTTATATAATCACCCTGTTTGATATCTGAAATTTGAGTATTAAATAGTTGCTTATTTTCCATGTATTCTTCAAATCTTTTTAGGGCATCGTCATGAAGTTTCTTTGAGATGATTTCTCTTCCTGACTCCAACTGACTAAGAGAAATTCGTTCATTTGAAGAAAATATAGGACTTATACCAGAAGAAACTTCACCAGTGGGACTTTTGAACAATAGAGGAATCTCTATTTCTCCAAGCGAAAATTTTCCCTCGATAAACGATTCTGTTTGGCTTCCTTTTTGTAATTCATTCTGTTCAGTAATTTCTTCTGTGGACTCCTTATTCATATTTGTGATTAAACCATCTTCAATTTGTGAGATATATGAATGTAGATAATTAGTATCTAAGTATATTACTTCTTTCACTCTTAATCCCTCCTTTAATATTTAGAATATAAGTTCGGTTTTAGTGTACAATATTAGGTGTACAAATAAATGCACACCTTTAGAAATTGCTTATTGTCCGTCTGTATCTACATCAGAAACAGGAAATTGGGTAAGTATCTTTAATTGATTTTTAGCTGGTTTTACTTGTACAGAAAAAACTTTTTTTGTTTCATAATCCATGAAATCTAATGTTGCTGTGGAATCATCTTTTCTCCGGCCGCCAATCGCCGCCCCTGCTATTGCACCAACCCCACCAGTTAATGCACCACCGATAATTGCTCCAGCAGCAGCTTTACCGCCACTTCTTTTGTAAGCTAAGTTTGTATTCATTCCTAAGAAGTAATATTTTTTCTTTTTGATTACCACTACACCTTCTTCTTTATCCTCAATCATGGTATAAACATTTCCCATTGACTTTGGAAGAAGATTTTTGCCTCCAATCACTTCAAAAACAGCACGTTTTTTAAACATTTTTTGCCTCCTTATTGATTTTCTTCTCTAATCGCTTAATCCTTCCTTCAAAACCAGTTTTTGTGCCATCTTTTAAGTTAAGTTGAATTGCTTTTTCACACACTTTAATTGCATCATCGTATTTCCCTTGATTTTCGTAAATAATTGCCAGTCGATGAAAGGAAGGAAATCGCGGCGGAGTAAATACTAGTTGTCCTGCTTCATTATAATATTTAAATGCTTCATCTCTTTTCATGAGATTTAATACTTTCGGGGCTATTTTTATATCTTCTTTACAGTATTCTATACATTTTTCTAATGCATCTTTTTCTTTGTCTCGAAGAGCGTAATGGTAATCAATTATACTATTGTAATAAAAATGACGATCTATTAGGTTGTTTTCAGTTAGTTTAAAAGCCTTTTTATACAAAGCCTTAGCTTTGGCATCATTTATGTATTTGTTTGCTTCAATCTCTTTCATTATATTAGAGAAGTCATATTTTCTATTGTAATTATAAGTGGCTTTCTTTGGTTTATCCTTCCTGAAAAAATTAAATAAACCCATCGTTATTTTTCACCTTGGCTTTTCTTGAATTTGATGAATTCGTAAACTTCTTCCAGCTGATCAGCGGACATATCAGATAGGTCTTTAAACATTAAATTCGACTCCGGAAATTCCTTTATTATTTTTTCGATTATAAGTTTTCTTTGAGATTCTTCTTCTAAAATGTTATCACGACCCAATAGATAATCAATCGAAACTTCATATAAATCAGCTAATTTTTTTAGTGTTTCCGTATCTGGATCACGATAATCTCTTTCATAATTTGATAAAACCGCATTAGTAATTCCAATCTTTTTAGCTACATACACTTGAGACCAATTTCGTTTTTCCCTTTCTTGTTTTAAACGAGATCCTAAACTCATAGTTACCACCATTCTATTTTATCTATTGAATCTACATATAGTTTACACCATTTAAACGCTGTGTTGAATAAAATAAACAAAAAGTTTATAAAAAGTCTTGACAGTAAACTTTATGTTGATATAATAAAAATAGAACTTAAACTTTACGTTGAATCAAAGGTGGTGAACAAATGTTATTACATGAGAAAATTAAAGCCGTGAGAAATTTTAAAGGAATTAGACAAAAACCAATTGCTGATGCACTAGGCATGACAGTACAAGCATACAGTTTAAAGGAGCGGGGAAAGCGCCCAATTACAACTTCTGAATTAGAATTGATTGCCAAACAATTAAATGTACCAATAACGGTTTTTTTTGAAGATAATTTCAACGTAAAGTTTAATGATATTGTTCAATTTAAAGCTAAGAAGGAGGTGATTTAACTGGACCTTGAAACAGTCACACTCCTGGCAAAAGTTCAATACAAAGTCTTAGAAGCAGCTTTGATGGTACGTGACGGATATACAAGAGAAGAAATCACGGAACACCTGATTGAATTAGCAGAATCAATAAACGATAACTATCCAATTAAAAAGGGGTGAGTGGTTTGAATCAATTACAAAAGATATTCAATTACCAAGGTAACCAAGTAAGAACGGTTGTTAAAAATAATGAGCCTTGGTTTGTAGCTAAAGATGTTTGCGATATTTTAAAACACTCTAATTCCCGTGTTGCGTTATCCAGACTTGACGATGACGAGAAGGGGGTAAGTAAAGTTTACACCCCTGGTGGACAACAAAACATGAGTGTCGTAAATGAATTTGGTCTATATAACCTTGTTCTCACAAGTAATTTACCGGAAGCTAAAAAATTCAAACGCTGGATCACTCATGAAGTGATACCATCCATTCGCAAAACTGGTGGCTATGTAGCAAATGATGATTTGTTTATCGAAACTTATCTTCCACAAGCTGACGAGCAAACGAAACTTTTATTCCGGACAACGCTAAAAACAATGCGTCAGCAAAATGAGCAGATTGCGAAGATGAAGCCTAAAGCGTTGTTTGCGGATGCTGTAGAAACTTCCGAGTCGTCCGTTTTGGTCGGGGAATTGGCGAAAATCCTCAAACAAAACGGAATCGAAATCGGTCAAAATCGCTTATTCGCATGGCTTAGAGAAAATGGATTCCTCATTAAACAAAAAGGCGAATCTTACAATCTACCAACTCAGCGCAGCATGGACATGGGGTTGTTTGAGATTAAGAAGAGAGTGATCAACAATCCAGACGGTTCAATCAGAACAACTAGAACTCCGAAAGTCACCGGAAAAGGTCAAATTTACTTTGTCAATAAATTCCTCAATCAACAGGAGGCGATCTAAATGTCCATGGAAGAAATGATTCGTCAAATAGTACGAGAGGAGAACGAGAAGCACTTGCAGGACATCAAGCGCTTGCTCGAATCGTACTCACTGAATGACGAACCGAAAACACTGTCAGTGAAAGAGGCTGCAGAGATTTTAGGTTTTGGGATAAACAAAACCTATGAAATGATTCACCAGGCAGAGCGCACAGGATTTCCACACATTAGGGACGGTAATAGGATTCGCATCCCGTATCAAGCGTTTATCGCATGGATGAACGAAAGGGCGAAACAAGCAATCTAGGAGGTTATGACTTTATTATAACTCACACACATTATATGTCTTTGCTCTACAAGCAAATTTGCCTAGAAAGCAAAAAAAGGGGGTGGTGGTAATTCGATTTGGCAAGTTGTTAAGGCGAATGAGAAAGGATGCTGGTATGAGTCAAGAAGAAATGGCCGAGGCCTTGCACATGTCGATCAGCAACATTTCAAGATTTGAAAATGACATTTATGACATAAAGGCGATCGACTTTTTCCGATGGGCAAAAATAACAAACAATCCGGACGTGTTGATGGCTATATACGCAGCGATAGACGTAGCGACTCAAGTCCAGCCATTAACACAACTTATCAGCGGCACAATCACACTGTTAGGAGGAATAGCATGAATTTCAAAAAACACTTCCGAGAGCAAGACATTCCAGAAGCGATCAAGGAGCTTAATTGTATTGAAGACTTGATGAAGCTTGTTTTGCTGAACATCCATAGTGGCGGGCTGGAAAGAGCAGAAACACGCTTATACGATGTATTGAGGTCAGTCGAACGATTAATGCATTTAAACAAAGCAAAGCGAAACGAGGACATGATTTTGGCTCACAGAGAGCTATTGGAGGAATTCTTTAATGAACAAAATCAGACACTTCATAGTTGACTACTTCATCGACGATCCGGAGCAAGTGACCGGATGGGATGAATTGATGTTCTATTCGATAATGGCGAGCCCGATCTTTATATTAATTCTTGTTCTGATCATGAGTTAGGGGGATGAGCAAATGGAAATGCCACAGTACATCATTGAAAAAATTAAAGAGAATAGAAGATTGATTGAAGAATACCAGAAGCTGGCAAAAGAGCTTTTCGGATATACGACAAACATCAGGACTGATGATCTTGACATCATTTGCCTGGCTTTAGAGTTTCATCAGGAATGGATGTTAGAACGAATCAAAGATATAGAAGATTTGTTAGAACAAAAAAATAACTCACGCTGCAACGTGAGCCAATGAAACATGTTTTATCAACTTATTAATTATATTCTACCACAAATCGGTAGTAAGAGGAAGACTGAGCAAAAAATCAAACGGAGGTGGAAAGTCTCCTTGTACACAGTCTACCAGCTTAGTCCTTCCTTTAGCGTGCGGGAGTGATTCCCCCTTATCTATAGTTCAGTTTCAATCGTATGCCCTCCCACGCTCCTGCACGCTAAAGGGCGGATTAAGCTCGAGAAAGGAGGTTCAAACTTTGTACAAAAGTGATATGCACGATTTGGCGAGAGGTAGTTTTGTTGCCGCAATCGTCATTGTTTCAATCTTGCTTTTTATTATCACAATCTAAGGGGGGGTAATCATGATCGAATGGAGCAACGACAACATCGAATGGGTTAACGACAGCACAGCCGTCATTAACGGCGGTAGCAAGTATATGTTCCGAGGAATTATCCGAGGTCAAGGATATCCACCAGTGACTTATATCGCAGACAGCAAAGAAGAGCTTGAAGAGCTTATGGACGGACTGGTCCTTGATCAATGGATATTTTATGTGAAGGAGGTGCAGTGATGGGATTAGAACATCCGGCAATTGCACGAACAATTCGGACAGGCTATCCGGAACCAGAACCGGAAGTCGTCGGCATTTGTGAGGGATGCGGTGAGGATATTTATGAAGGCGACGACATTTACGACTTCAACGGTGCCATGATTCATCAAGATTCCGGATGCTGTGAGGAATACATCTCAAACGCAGCTATCAGCATCATAGCAGAATAAAGGCGCTCCATACAGAGCGCCCCAAATCAAATATATTCTATGTCTATTATAGCCCAAAAATAGGAGGGAAACAAATGGCTATTAGCACTCTGGAAATGACCCGGAAAGAATGGTTGAAAGAACGGACGAAGGGGATAGGCGGTAGTGATAGTTCAGCTATATTAGGTTTTAATCCGTGGAAGTCTCCATTTGAATTATACATTGAAAAAACAAGTGATCATGTTGAAGAAATCGACAACGAAGCTATTCACTGGGGAAATGTTCTTGAAGATGTTGTAGCACAAGAATTCACACGTAGAACAGGTAAAAAAGTGCGTCGTCGCAATCAAATGTTTAGACATAAAGAACATGATTTTATGATTGCAAATATCGATCGTGATGTAGTTGGCGAAAGAGCATTACTCGAATGTAAGACTACTAATGCATTCAATGCAGACGCTTGGGAAGGTGACCAAATTCCGCCTGCTTATATGTGTCAATTACAGCATTACATGGCGGTTTTAGATTATGAAAAAGCATATATCGCAGTGCTGATTGGCGGGCAAAAATACGTTTGGAAAGAAATTGAACGTGATGACGAATTTATCGAATTAATGATCCAACATGAAAAAGACTTTTGGGAAAACCATGTACTTGCTGGTGTTCCGCCAGAGATTGACGGCAGTAAGTCAGCAAGCGAATTGCTAAATGCGATGTATCCAGAAGATAACGGTGAAATCATCACATTAGATGACGATGCTGAAATGCTTATCGAAGCAATTGAAAACATTAAAGCAGAAGTTAAGGAAAAACGTGAGTTACAGAAAGAGTACGAAAACAAGTTGAAATTAATGATCGGCGATGCCAGGACGGGCGTCACACCACGTTATGAGGTACGAAATATCACTGTTACATCAAATAGGTTAGATAGTCGTAAATTACGTGCTGAAATGCCTGATATTGCAGAAAAATATACGAAGCAGTCATCATACAGACGGATGACTATTAAGGAAATTGAGGTGGAGTAAATGAGAAGTATCATTTGTTGTGTATCGTGTGGCTGGGGAAGTAAAGGTAATAAAAAAGAAGTTGAACAACAAACAGACAAGTACGGAGAGTTTATTTGTAGTAGATGTGAAGAGAGTTGGAACGCGATTGTTGATGCAAGAGAAGACTCAGATGGATTTCTACTTGATAAAGTTTTTGGAAAGACCAAAGCACTCATAACTTCAAAGCATATTTACTATCACGATGGACCGAGAGTTAAAGATCCCAAAACGCCTTTCTTGGGGTTTGGTGGTAGTTGGTTCCTTGTAGTCGATATGAAGAAACCGGAAATTTATGTTACAAATAACCTTTTTCACGACAGGACTGTTCCAGAGGCGTTTCAGAAGAAGTTAGAAAAAAGTGGTGCAATCAACGCTAAAGTGATGGAAGTGGATAAGGCTTTACTTGAAGAGTTAAAAAGAAACTTAAATGATATTCCATATTTAAATGATAAACAAATCAAGGAGGAAGGGTAAGTGTCTGAATTATTGATTGTCAACAGGGCTATTAGTGGTAATCGAATGGCAATTCGCAAAGAAGATGTGGTCACATTTTATGAAGATGAAATTGAAGTTGATGATGAGACAAAAAAGTGCGTAAAGATAGAGCTGCAAAATCATAGCTTTGATTGGGTAAAGGTCAATAACAAGTTTGATTATATCCTAAATAATATCAAGGAGGAAAAATAGATGACACAAACAGAAAAAATGAAACAGCAGTTACAAGCTAAAAAAAGTGGTGAAACCGTTAAAAAAGGGGGCGGAAAGACGTTTGAAGACTATTTAAAACAAATGGCACCAGCAATGTCTGAAGCATTGCCGAAGCATATGGATGTTGACCGATTAATGAGATTAGCGACGACGGTATTTAGAACTACACCACAATTGAGAGAAGCAGATATCGGTAGCGTTTTAGGCGCTATTATGCAAGCAGCACAATTGGGATTAGAGCCCGGACCAATAGGGCACTGTTATCTATTGCCCTTTAAAAACAAAGGGAAAACAGAATGTCAATTTATCATTGGTTATAAAGGCATGATTGACCTTGCAAGGCGGTCGGGACACATTAAGTCAATTTATGCCCATGCGGTTTACGAAAACGATGAATTTGAATACGAATTAGGACTTGATCCAAAGCTTAAGCATATTCCGAATATGGACGGCGATCGTGGAGAGTACATCGGATCATATGCAGTTGCCCACTTCAAAGATGGCGGATATCAAATGGAATTTATGCCAAAAGCAGAGATTGAAAAACGCCGTCTATCCAGTCCTGGTGGAAGAAGTAAATACAGTCCTTGGAATAACTTCTACGAAGAAATGGCGAACAAAACGGTAATTCGGCATATGTGGAAGTATTTGCCTATTTCAGTAGAAATACAAGAAGCAGTGCAGTATGACGAAGGAACAGCACGATCCATCAAAGATATTACACCGGACGATGATGTGTTTTTAGAAGCACCTGAACCGATAAAAGTTGAATCAGACGATATAGAAGAGCCACAAGAACAGCAAGAACAACAAGAGTTCCCGGTTGAGTGATCAATGTGCATAACACTACAAGAGTCCTCTTGCCTGCTTGGATCTTTGAGCAGGCAGGGGATGATAAAAATGAGTTGAGACGGTTGGTTTTAAGGTACATGAATAAGAGTTATCCAGATTATCGAATCATTAAGGTGCAAGGCAGATTTGCCATATGCGAGAGAGGGTTGAGAAATGCCCAAAAATCTAATAAGAAGCAGTAATTATTGGGTATTAAACAAAACATTAGTCAAAAGACTGGGAATAGAAACAGCGTTTTTGTTAACAAACTTGATAGAAGCTGAACACATGATGAAAACAAAAGATGGATGGTTTTTTCAAACTATAGAAAAGCTAGAGAAGGTGTCTACGCTCTCTAGATACAAACAAGAAAAATGTATTGAAAAATTAAGAGAAGAAGGGCTTATCGATGTAGAGGTTAAAGGACTACCTGCTAAAAGATATTTTCGAATCAACGATCAAAGGTTAGCCGAGTTCATTTTAATTGAAAACAAGTTTGTAAAAAACTCACAAACTGGTGTGAAAGAAACTGACAAACAGGTTAGCGAAAAACCAGCAACGAGTAAAGAAAGTAATTATAAAGAAAGTAATTATAAAGGTAGTAGTAGTAAGTGCGCTGAAAATCCATTTGAATTTTACGAACAAAACTTTGGAATGATAAGTCCTTTCATTGCAGAAAACATCGAAAAATGGGTTGAAGATTTGTCAGATGAATTGGTTGTTGAATCTATGAAGTTAGCACTTAAAGCTGGAAAGAAATTTAATTATGCAGAAGGAATCATGCGTTCTTGGTTACGCAACAACATCAGAACATTAGATGATGTTCGGGCCGCAGAAGTTGAGTTTGAAAATAGAAAAACAAGTAAACATAAAACTATTGATGATATTGACTGGGATAACTTGTGAGGTGATCATTTTGGATCGTGAACAGGTTAAAAAATTATTCAAATTCCTAGCAAGCATTTATCCAAATTTCGAGGTATCCAGCCACAAATTAAATGTATGGGCACGAATGATGAGGGATATGGACTATAAACGTGTAATGGCAAAAGCCGAACAACATGCTATAGAAAATAAATTTCCGCCAACCATTGCTGATATCGCAGCATACGCACCACCTGAAAATGAAACTTTAAAGAAAATGGAACAATGGCGTAAGGAGGCTGAACAGGTTCCAACAGAGGTTAAATTGCGATTTAGAGAAAAAATGCAGCAACTCATACGGGAGAAAGGCAAATGATGATAAACAAAGCAGCTGAACAATCTGTTATAGGGGCAATTTTGCTTGATGGTTCTTTATACAAAGACTTAAAGCTTGAAAGTAAACATTTCGGTGACATATCCCACAGAAAAATCTATGAAGCTATCGAAAGGGTCTCTGAAAAAGAACAAAACATCGATATCGTAACTGTTACAACTGAGCTAGGTGATTTAGTTAACAGCGTCGGCGGTGTAAGTTATTTAACAGAATTGGCTCAGTCAATCCCAACAACAGCCAACTTGCATTTTTACGAATCGGCAGTGTTTGAGGCGTACAGACAGCGGAAAACACGTGAGATTGCACTTAGATATGCCGAAAATCCAAACGATGAAGCACTACATAAATTAATTACTGACCTAGAAACCACAAAAGAAATTGGAGTACAGACACAAGAAAAGTCACTCAAAGACCATTTAGCAGACATTGTCGATGACATGTACAAAGACCCGGAAGAGCGAAAGGGCGGTCATAGGACAGGTTTTACCGACTTAGATCGTATGACAGGCGGTTTACAGCCAGGCGATCTAATCATCATTGCTGCTAGACCTTCAGTAGGAAAAACAGCATTTGCACTAAACATAGCGGCAGGTCATTGTTCGAATGCTGGATCATCGCATTTGTTTAGCTTAGAGATGAGCACGAAAAGCTTGCTACAGCGAATAATATCATCCAAGGCAAAAATAAATGGCCAAAAGTGGCGGTCAATGGCGTTTAATCACGAAGATTACAACAATGCTATGACGGCAATTGGAATCATTTCCGAGTGGGATTTAAACATCTATGATCAGACCAGAACGATCAACGATATTAGACCAATCATTCGTAAAGCAGTGCACGACGATCCAGACGGAAATCATTTAATTATCATTGATTATTTGCAGTTATTACAGACGAGCGGAAGATACGAAAACAGAAACCTTGAAGTTGGTGCAATGACGAGAGAGCTAAAGCTCCTAGCGATGGAATTAGACGTACCAATTGTTTTGTTATCGCAGTTATCACGTGCGGTTGAACAAAGACAAGACAAGCGCCCAATGCTGTCAGACTTGCGAGACAGCGGAAATATCGAGCAAGACGCTGATGTTGTTGGATTTTTGTATAGGGATGATTACTATGATGCGCAATCAGAACAACAAAACATTATCGAGATCATCATATCTAAACAGCGTAACGGACCAACAGGAACAGTTGAGTTAGCGTTCATGAAAGAATATGGAAAGTTTTTAAACCTAGATTATCGATATTCAGGGAGTGAACAAAATGAGCAAATTGGAGCGACAGGCAATTGATAAAGAACGTGAGAAAGATGTTCTTAAACGGGCGGTTGTTAGCTTGCACAGAAAAGGAAAATTAACACCAATCATAGTTAAAACAGCCATCGAACAAGCTTTTATTCTCGGACACAATGCTGGCCATTGCCGTGGTGAGCAATACAGCAACACGAAGGTGAGACTATCATGACAAAACTTTATATTAAAACTAAAACCGAAAAAGGGCCGGATGGCGAAAAGTTACTGATTGTCGAAACATATGCGAGCAAACCGGCTCAACCGTATCAGATCATTTGGGTGAGGTGAAACGATTGAAACATTTGCATAACACACTGATTGACTTTGCTCATGTAGCTAATGAACAGGAAAAGAAAGGTATCGAAAAATATGGTCAGCCACTTGATCCAGATGACAGTTACGATTGGCTAGAAATGGCCAAAGAAGAGCTTGTAGATGGTTATAAATACCTTTTAGCCGAGCAAGTACGGAGAAACAGAGTTATAGACGACATCCGACAAATCATGAGAACAGACGTTAAACCAGATGTTTATAACAAGATAAACGATTTGTTGAAAGAGTTGGAAGGCAGAGGAGGGGTGGAATCATGAAATGCAAAAAATGCAGGAGACAAGTTAATCACATAAATAGTTTGAACGTATGTTGGATAAGCGGATTGTAGCACTCATTTGTGAGTTATATGAGTGTGTGAACGAGGCGAGGTTCTTTAAGTTTTGGAGCGATAATCAAAGTCCAAACACAGAAAATTTACTGGAAGAATACGCAGACGTTATCCACTTTGCATTATCTGTCGCAAACAGCTTGGGGGTTCATGAGCACGAATATATCGAAACTCAACCAGCAGACTTAAGCAAATTGGTTATCGGAATTACAAATCAAGCAACAGTTTTATCCATGTCACGTAGTAAAGAGCATGTGCACAGCCTGTTAAACAACATCATAGCGCTTGGGTATCAGCTCGGATTTACTGAGCAACAAGTTATCGATGCTTACAATGCTAAAAATAAAATCAATCATGAAAGGCAAGAGAGTGGATATTAATGATCGAATTTACAGTACCAGGAAGGGCAGTTCCTGCAGTTAGGATGACTCAACGAAGTAAGTTTACAAAACGAGCCAAGCGATATTTAGCATACAAAAACAAAGTCGGTTGGGTCGCAAGACAGCACTTCAGGGGGCGACCTACCGACAAGCCCGTAAAGTTAAGTATAGCAATATATCTTTCTGGTGGAAACCAGGGGGATATTGATAATTATTATAAAACTATTGCTGATAGTTTAAATGAAATTATTTATGAAGATGATAGACAAATTAAAGTTATGGAGGCCAAAAAAATTGAATGTGGGAAAGACGAAGAACGGGTTGAGATTAGGGTCTACGAGATTGATGAATTTATAGCATAAAAAATATTAAGAAAGGAGTCGAAAGTATGGTTTTAATAATTATTTTAGGAGTTTTATACGTGTTGTCGTTAGGGTGCTACAGAATTGCTTATTTGAAAAGAATGGAGGAGTTAGAAAAATGAAAGTTTATTTAGCACATCCAATCTCGACAACAGGAGAATTTAACGATAGTAAACGTGTAGCTAATGAGATTAGGCAATTAGGATATGAAGTATATGCTGCAGCCGAAAATCTTGCTATTAACGATAAATCAAATGATCCAACTCCTAGAGATATTTATGACGGAGATGTATCTGAAATCATGGACTGCAATGTTTTCGTAGTTAACCTAACTGGTGGTCTTCAAGACGGAACAATATCGGAGGTTGGGTTCGTATCAGGATATAACGAGGCAAATAAATCCAATCCCATCAAAATAATAGGTTATACATCAAACACAAGATTACAAAAACCTCAATTCTACAAATCTATCCCGTCTTCGCACGCCAACCACTTGGTCTTAGGAATGATAGAAAAATGGGGAGAGTTCGCGGGAGATGAGAAAAAAATGCTAGAAATTTTAAGTGGGGACATGAATGATTGTGAGGAAAAACAAGGAGAGCTCGTTAAATAAAAAACCGGGATTGCTCCCGGCGTCGAAAAATTATCATGTTGGCTAACTTTATCATAACACACAGGGGGCGATCCTATGTGTAAACAGAGATGGCGCATTAAGTTTAAGATAGATCCAAATCGTTATATGTGGAAAAAAATAAAAAAACCGCCTAAGCCAATAAAAAGAAGTAGATATGCTGAGCTTCTTTTCCGAGAAGGGGCGGGGTGGAAAAAATGAACAAGCAAGAAATCGAACAGGCGCTTAGAGATTACAATTGGATGATTAACGAGATCAAAAGGCAAAGGGATCTTATGGATATAAAAGGCGGTAATTTAGTCGCACACATAGACGATATGCCAAAGCAAAAAGGAAGAACGGGCGATCCGGTAGCTATGGAAGTGATGAGGCGAGACAAAGCCAGTAAATGGGTACAAAAGCTAGAGGAGAAAGTGCTTTTTATACAAAAGCGTGTACCGATCATAAAAGATGAAAGAGAAAAAGCAGTACTGCAATGCATGTTAGATGGGTTGAGTATGCGGGCTATAAGCCATCATATGGGACTATCAGAAAGGCATGTATTTAGAATAAAAGACTCAATCGTGGCACAAATGGCAGAGATGGCAGACATGTCAGACTTGTCAGGGATGGCAGACAGTTTTACAAACAAAAAATCATGTGTGTAAAATGGGAGGTAGGTACGGGGCGGAAAAATTCCCCGGTGAGAACGGAATATCCCGGGACTGAAACCAGACAAGACTTGGGAGTAGGTCCATACCGACCATCCATGCAATCTCTTGGGTGGTCTTTTTAATGGAGTGTGGTGAACATGTAATGCCAAACTGGGAAAAAATTAGAAAAGAGTGGGAAACGTCAAACATCACTCTAAAAGCACTGGCTGAAAAACATAATGTAAAACTAGGCACTTTGAAAAGCAGAAAGAGCCGGGAAAAATGGTCAAGAGATGCAACTAAAAAGGATGCAACCAAAAGTAAAAAGGTTGCAACCCTAAAAAAGAAAGATGCAACTAAAAAACAGAATAAAAAAACACAAGAAGAGCCTGTTATCGAAAACGACGAGTTGACCGATAAACAAAGGCTTTTTTGTATTTATTACATCAAATATTTCAATGCTACTAAGGCTTATCAAAAAGCATATGGATGTGCTTATACAACGGCTAGAGTGGAAGGGAGTAGACATCTTGCAAATCCTAACATTATTTCAGAAATAGAACGATTAAAAGAAGAACAGCGAAATGGATTAATGCTAGATGTTAAGGACGTACTTCAAAAATACATTGACATAGCCTTTGCTGATATAACGGACTTTGTGGAGTTTGGACAACGAGAGGTTACAACAACCGACGAGTTAACAGGTGAAAAAGAAACTTATATGGCCAATCATGTTAACTTCAAAAACTCCACCGATGTTGACGGAACCATCATTACCGAAGTAAAGAAAGGTAAAGACGGTATTTCTGTTAAATTAGCTGACAAAATGAAGGCCTTAGAAATGCTGTCCAAATACTTCGACTTGTTATCTGACAACGATAAGAAACGTCTCCAGGAAGAAAAATTAAAGGCTGAAACCGAAAAGGCGAAGGCAGAAGCAGAACGGATTGCCAAAGAGAAAGAAGGTAATGCTCCACCACAAATAACAATCGTAGACGAGTGGAGTGTTGCAGATGAGTAAGCAAGTTGTCGTAAACATTCAGAAGGAAGTCAATCCACACTTTAGGTCTGTTTGGACTTCTAAGAAACCATACAACATATTGCGCGGTGGCCGTAATAGCTTTAAATCGTCTGTAATTGCGTTAAAACTTGTTTACATGATACTTCAATATATTCATAAAGGTGAAAAGGCTAATATTGTTGTGATTCGTAAGGTTGCAAACACGATAAGGCATAGTGTTTTTCTTAAAATTCAATGGGCATTAGAAAAGTTCGGCGTGTTGGAACAGTTTCAAGCGACAGTTTCCCCATTTGAAATAAGGCATACGGCAACGGGATCGGCTTTTTACTTTTATGGTTCTGATGACTTCGAAAAGCTAAAATCTAATGATATCGATGATATGATAGCTGTTTGGATTGAAGAAGCGGCGGAATTTGATTCGGAAGAAGAGTTTGACCAGCTGAATATAACGTTTATGCGTCAGAAACATCATTTAGCTGATTTTGTGTACTTCTTTTGGAGCTATAACCCACCGAGAAACCCATATCATTTCATAAATGAATGGTCAGACAAAATGAAAGGCGAGGACGATTATTTAGTTCACCATTCCAGTTACTTAGACGATGAACTAGGTTTTATCACTCAACAAATGCTAGATGATATAAACCGCATAAAAGAAAACGATTATGACTATTATCGATATATTTACTTAGGTGAACCGGTAGGCTTAGGAACTAACGTATACAATATGAATTTATTCAAGCCAATCAACGAACTTTTTGAAGACGACCCAATCATTCTAATCGACACCGCAACAGACACAGGACACCAAGTGAGTGCAACAACTCATTTAGCATTTGGGCTAACAGCAAAACGTAATGTTATCCTGCTAGACACGTATTATTACAACCCAAGTGGTAAAGCGAACAAAAAAGCTCCTAGTCAATTATCAGATGAGTTTTTCGAGTGGTACACAGAAATGCGAGAAAAGTACAAAAAACCGATTGATGTGATGACGATAGACAGCGCAGAGGGAGCGTTACGAAATCAAATATACAAAGATTACGCCATTCGTTTACATCCGGTTGTGAAGAAAAAGAAAATAGATATGATTGATAACGTTCATTCACTACTTGCGGAAGGGCGTTTTTATTATTTAGATACGGAAAATAATCAAGTATTCATCGAGGAACACAAGAAATATCAATGGGATGCGGATAGCTTAAAAACATCGAATCCGAAAACAATTGAGGTTGACGACCACACGGTCGACTGTCTTATTTATTATGTTAATGACAATCTACGGAAGTTAGGACTGAAACACTAAGGTGGTGAAACCGTGCTGAAAAAGTTCATAAACCTTCTGAGAAAGGGGGCGGAGAAAATAGGAATTGTCAAAAACATAAAAAGCATTAATGAACTTGAAGACATCGCGGTAAACGACGAGTTTTACGAATTAATTGACCAATGGAAGTCGCTATACCGTGGCTACTACCCCGATTGGCACGATGTCACATATCACACGATTGACGGACCGAAAAGCAGGCGGATGGATACAATAAACTTAGCTAAAACAGCAAGTAACGAAATGGCAAGCCTAGTTTTCAATGAGCGTTGTGAAATATCCATCGGTGATGACGATAATCCAACGGCTGAATTTGTCGATGATGTACTTGCTAAAAATAAGTTCAATAAGAAGTTCCAGGACTATTTAGAATACTCGTTTGCAATGGGCGGAATGGTTATAAAACCATACGTTGATAATGGCGAGATCAAGTTATCGTTTGTTACAGCTGATTGTTTTATACCTGTATCGTGGCAAAACGATAGCATTTATGAAGCTGTCTTTATCAACGAGTCGCAACGTGGTAAGAAGTATTACACCTTGCTTGAGTGGCATTTATGGGATAACGGAACATACGTAATTCGTAACGATCTATACGAATCTGATAAGCAAAATGAAATTGGTTATCCAGTCTCTTTATCAACACTTTATCCAGATTTAGAAGAAGAAGTACGCATCGAAAACATTAAAAAGCCCTTGTTCGTGTATTTTAAACCAAACAGCGCAAACAATTTTGATACACAATCACCGCTAGGAATTAGCTTGTATGCAAATGCACTTGACACGATGAAAGCTATTGATACAGCGTTTGATTCGTTTCATCGTGAATTTAGACTCGGAAAGAAACGTATATTTGTGCCTGATAGCATGATCCGTACCGTTTATGACGAAAAAGGGAGACCACAGCGTTATTTCGACTCTAGTGATGAAGTCTATCAAGGTTACCCTGGGGATATGGACGAAACGAAAATACATGACATAAAGGTTGAACTACGTGTCGAAGAACATATTGCAGCTATTAACGCAATGCTCAATCTGTTTGCTATGCAGACGGGCTTTTCAAGCGGGACATTTACTTTTGATGGCGAGTCTATGAAAACAGCAACAGAGGTCATTTCCGAACAGTCAAAGACATTCAAGAGTAAGCAATCACACGAAGTCATTATCGAAAGTGCATTGATTGAGTTAGTTGATATTATCCTCATCGTTGCTGATTTATACGATATTTACAGCACAAACGATGATGTTGACGTAAGAGTAGCATTTGACGATTCTGTAGCAGAAGATAAAAGCGCTGAAATAGATAAACAAATACGTTTAGTACAAGCTGAATTACAGTCGAAGAAGCGCGCAATAATGGAAATATTCGGTGTTACTGACGATGAAGCGCAATTAATAATCGAAGAAATTATCAATGAAGATAGACTTTTTAGTTCACGTGATCCAGTCGATAAAATACAAAGCGTAATGTTTGGTGAAGAAGAATGAAGCCAAAACGTCCCAAAATCACACCTGAACAATTAAATATGTTTACAGAGCCAGTAATAGACATTTACCGAGCATTAGAAGATGAAGTATTCGAGATGATCGCTAAGCGTTTAAAAACATCCAAAGACATCACAAAAGACAACGTGCTAGATTGGCAAGTTGATAAAATGAATCAGTTGAGATTGGTAAATGAAGATACAGTAAAAGCGCTATCTGAAGCGTCTGGTAAGTCAGAGAAGGAAATAAAAAAAGTTATAGAAAAAGTAAGTCGTGAAACTATCAAAAGTGTTGATGATGAATTAAAAGACATTTACGATCCACTGGAAATGCCGAGTCATATTGACAGGGTAATGGAATCATTTGTTAATCAGACTTTTAGAGAATTTGATAACTTTGTCAATCAGACGCTTATTGATACTAACTACGGACGTGGAACAGTATCTAAGATGTATCGCAAAATCGTGGAAGAAAGCACGGGAAAAGTTCTAACAGGTTTAAAAACTACGAATCAAGCAATCGCAGAAACGGTTATCGAATGGTCAAGAAAAGGCATAGACACTGCCTTTGTTGATAGAGGTGGCAACGTATGGCATTTAGAACGCTATGCCGAAACCGTCATTCGTTCAACTGTTAACCGCACTTATAACGAACTTAGAATGTCGCGAATGGAAGATTACGACATTGATTTAGTTTTAGTAAGTAGCTTACCTGATCCAAGAGAAATATGCAGCGAGATTCAAGGGAAGGTCGCTAGTATCAAAGAACCTAGTGAAAACACAAGTAAATATCCATCGATCTATGAATTTGGATATGGAACCGCATCTGGGATCCGCGGAATTAATTGCCGCCATCAATTTTTCCCGTTTGTCGATGGTGTAATGGAAAACAACCAACCGCAATACAGCGAATCCGAAATGGCTCACAACAGAGAGTTAAGGGAACGACAACGATATTTAGAACGACAAATCAGACAAGCGAAGCGTGAATTGAAATTAGCTGAAATCATCGGTGATGAAGAAACAATTCAAGCTAAAAAGAAGTTGTTACGTAATCGACAAGCTAGAATAAGAGAATTTGTAGCTGAACATGATTTAACTAGAAGATATGACAGAGAAAGAGTCATCGTATGATGGCTTTTTATTTTGTCCGTTTACTTGTTGTGGACGTTAAATAAAACAAGAGGAAAATTATCCGTAATGGAGGGTTTTAAATGCTTAAAAACAAATTTTTACCGCTAAACTTACAATTTTTTGCCGAAAATGGCGAAAGTGGTGACCAGACACCGACTGAACAATCTGGAGAGCAAGAACAAACGAACGAAACGGGTACTGCTCCCGAAAAAGCAGAGGAAAAGCTTTTCCGACAAGAAGATGTTAACAACATTGTTGCTCGTGAGGCTAAAAAAGCACAAGAAAAGTTGTTAAAAGAGCTAGGTATTGACGATTTTGACAATGCAAAAGAAGGTCTT
>Ga0079226_10001052_pt1 | contig 20915 bp, 22 predicted proteins | sample Poulit2014_FD_76345 | JGI IMG/M metagenome (GOLD analysis project Ga0079226, IMG submission 76345) | Agricultural soil microbial communities from Georgia to study Nitrogen management - Poultry litter 2014 | ecosystem: Environmental > Terrestrial > Soil > Agricultural land | place: USA: Georgia... | reverse complement strand
GAGCTACGGAAGCAGATTGCAGAACAGCTTAGAGACTATGAAAAAGACGGTGATTTACGAATTATTGAACAATCAGGTGTTGATTGTGAAGAGTTCGGCAAGATCTGCGCTCAGGTGGACAAGTCAGGAAAGCTTGATCGAATAGGGCTTGACCCCTTGATGGTTGGGGGCTTGATTGATGGAATTATTGAGGCTGGTGTTGATGAGGAGAAGATTGTAGGTGTTGCTCAAGGGTACAAGCTTGCAGGATACGTTCAAACAACTGAGCGGAAATTAGCAGAAGGGTCACTACTACATGCTAGTCAAAGAATGATGGCTTGGTGTGTAGGTAATGCGCGTGTAACAGTGAGTGGAAATAATGCGCTGATAACGAAACAGTCGAGTGGTAAGTCAAAGATTGACCCGCTAATAGCAACGTTTAACGCAGCAAGCTTGATGTCATTAAACCCAGCAAGTAAGCATTTTGATGTGGATGATTTTCTTAATAATTTGGTGATTGCATAATGGCAGAAATAAAACAAGATGCCGGGTTTTGGACAAGACTCTGGCAGAGAATGAGGGGCAAAAATCGCTTAGATGAGGGCGAAAAAACACAATCATTCAGCTCTGCAACGAGTTCGAGTGGTAGTGTTGTCACTGTTGATAAAAGTATGAAGCTGTCAGCGGTTTGGGCATGTGTTCGCTTGAAATCACAAACGATCGGATCACTTCCGCTTCATTTGAAAGAGAATTTTGATTTTGCAAAGGATCATCATCTCTATTCGATACTGCACGATGCCCCTAATAGTGATGTAATCGCATCAAAATTTTGGGAAGCAGTTGTCACGAATATCGATCTTTGGGGTAATGCCTATATCAAAATCGGACGATACGAAGATGAAGTGGCATCTCTAACGCTACTCAATCCTGAAAAAATGGAAGTTGCACGGGAAGGCGGGAAGCTATCGTATAAATATGACTCTAAAGAGATGAAGAGTGATGATGTGATGCACATTCGAGGATTAACGCTCGATGGCTACATCGGTCTATCTGCAATTGAGTATTTTGCAGAAACGATCGGCTTTCAAAACGACGCAAACAATGCAGCGAGTACAGAATTCAAAAACGGCATGAAAGCCGGCGGTTTTATCGACTCAGGTCAACAGACATTGAGTGATGAACAGAGAATCAAGCTCAGAAACTGGCTTGGAGAATTCAGTCGGCCGGAAAACAGCGGTAAATGGATGGTTTTGGAGGCTGGAATGAAGCCTGTCTCAACATCGGGGATCAGTATAAAGCCAAGCGATGCGCAGTTACTCGAATCCAGACACTTTGGCATAGAAGAGATCTGCCGGGCTTTTGGCGTTCCGCCAACGCTTATTGGTCATACAGATAAAGCAAGTTCTTGGGCATCAAGCTTAGAGCAGACAAATCTAGGTTTTCTCACTTACTCACTAACGCCGATTCTTGTATCGATCGAGCAGGAGATTAAGCGCTGTCTCTTATCGCCGACTGATCGTAAGAAATATAGCGCTAAATTCAGTGTAGAAGGATTATTGAGGGCTGATAGTGCGGGAAGATCTGCTTTTTACACGGCAGGCGTGAATAACGGCTATCTAACAAGAAATGAAGTGAGAGCTCTTGAAGATCGACCACCTATTGCCGGCGGAGATACTTTGACAGTGCAGATGCAGATGCAAGATATAGACAAGAGGGAAAGCAATGAACAGAAAGACGCTTAATGTTGAATTTCAGATTAAAAGCGTAAGCGATGATGGAACATTTACGGGCTATGCATCAGTCTTTGATGTTGTTGATAGCTACCGCGATGTTGTCAAAAAGGGTGCATTTGAGAAGAGTATTGCGCGTCTGAAAGGGTCGGGCGATAAATTGCCGATTCTATGGCAACACGATTCCACCAAGCCCATAGGCACATTTGAAGAGATTCGGGAAGATGAATACGGCTTATATGTGGAAGGAAAACTGCTGATTGATGATGTCGTACAAGCTAGAGAGGCTTATGCGCTCTTAAAAGCAGGGGCAGTTCGAGGGTTGTCGATCGGATATTACTTGAAGCAGTGTGAAGTCGATAAAGATGAAGAGGTTTGGAATCTTACTGAAATAGATCTTTTCGAGACAAGTATCGTGACATTCCCGGCAAATACAGATGCCAGAGTTGTTACGGTCAAATCACGTTTAGAGATGGGGGAACTCCCCACATTAAAAGAATTTGAGAAGTTCCTGCGCGAGGCAGGCTTTTCAAAAACTCAAGCTGCTGCAATCGCCGGCAACGGTTTGAGCAAGTTACACAAAGAACAGAGTGAGTCTGTCAGTGTTTTGGATGGCGTTTTGGGTATTTTAAATCAATAAAACAGGAGTCAATACAATGACAGAACAAGAGAAGTTATTACAAATCACTGAATCGTTCAAAAAATCAGTTGATGAAACTAAAGCGATTGCAGAAGAAATTAAAGGTCGTTACGAGCATAACGATAAAGTCACTTCTGAAATGAAAGAAAAAGCTGATGAAGCGATCACCAAGACGAATGAGCTTACAGATCAGATTGCTGAGCTTAAAAAGCATATCTCAACGATTGAAAATCGAGAGCATGCCGGTGGAGTTAAGCAATTGAAGACGGCCGGCCAATTGGTGACTGAAAGTGCCGAGTTCAAGGGTAAATCGAATTGGTCGCGCGGTGACAATCTTAAAGTTGGTGTGAAATCGATCACAAACAGCGGTGAAAATAGTGCGGGCGTATTACATCGACCGGAATATGTTGGGCATGTTGATCTTCCTCAGCCTGAATTACTGATCTATGACTTATTGAGTCACGGCAGCATGAGCATTGAGTCGATCTACTTCACGCAAGAGCTTGGGTTTGAAAATAATGCAGCAGTGGTCAAAGAAGGTGAGGAGAAGCCGGAAAGCTTCATCACATTTAAAGACTGTGTGGAAGATGCAGTTGTAATAGCACATCACATCAATGCATCACGCCAAGCATTGTCAGATGCTTCACAATTGCAGACATTGATCGATACTCGATTACGCTACGGTCTTCTTGCTAAAAGAGAGAAACAAATTCTCTTCGGTAAGGGCCGAGAGAGCGGAGAGATGAACGGGATCATGACGCAAGCGTCTCAATACAAAGCACCGACAGATAAAGTGAAAGATGTCACTTATCTCGATACGCTTCGCTTAGCGATTCTACAAGCGTTCTTAGCGGAATACCCGGTTGACGGACTTGTACTAAATCCGATTGATGCTTCTATTATTGAGTTAGCAAAAGATGGCGAAGGTCGTTACATCATCGGTAATCCGACAGGCTTGGGAATCACTTCACTTTGGGGTAAGCCGGTCGTACAGACGCAAAGCATGGGTGTTAATCAGTTCTTAGCAGGTGCATTTAAACTCGGTGCGACCTACTTTGATCGCTGGGATGCAACTGTTGCTATCTCTTACGAGCATAGCGATAACTTCACGCATAACAAGGCGACCATTCTTGCGGAAGAGCGTGGCGCGCTTGCAGTCTATCGTCCAGAGGCGTTCGTTAAAGGTTCTTTTGACGGAAGCGCAGGTGAATCGGGCGATGGTTCAATTGGGCCTTAATAAAGGGGTAAATATGTCTCAAGAAAAGAAATATGAGAAGAAAGAGTGGGTTGCCGGGGTTGATAAACTCCCCGGTGCAAGTGACATGAATCGCATTGAAGAGGGGCTTGATCGTGCTTACGATGAAATTGAAGCGCTCCAGACAACAGTTGGCTCTTTAGTGAAAGATCATTCACTGCATGCTGAGAATATTAAATCAGCGTTAGAACCGCTTCCAGACAATGCGAAAGTTGCAGATGTTGTAGCAGCTTTTAATAAACTGGTAGAAGCAATCAAAGGGTAATGAGGATAAGGGGCGAAAGCCCCTTTTCTTTTATATGAAGTTTTTATATGAAGAATAAAATGTTAAAGGATTCGTTATATGTTGATAGCGAAAGATGTTCCAGAGAGAATTGCTGTAACCCTCGAACGAGTGAAAGAGCATCTGAGAATAGATCACGATGCAGACGACAATCTGTTAGAAGGCTATCTGAAAGCAGGAATAAAGCAGATTGAAGCATTAACCGGATGGTCTCTCTCTACAACAGAATATGAATGGATAATCGAAGAGGGCGATCTCAGAAAATCAATACCGCTCTATCCTGCAAAAATCACATCAGGGCATGAGATGAAAGGGGGGTATGTTAATGCGAATATTGGTGACACTGTCGAGTTTAAAACATCAATATCTCATCATCGAGAAGAGTTAGAGCCGGCAGTTTTGCTCTATGTTCAGTTTTTATATGAAGCAATGCCGGACGACCAAGAGAAGCTCATGAGGGCGATTAGAGGCATTTGCGGAACATTCAGAAGAAACTTAGGATTATGATTTCAAGAAAATTAAGACACCGCATCACAATACAGCGTATTGAAGAGATTGATGGTCCATTCAATAAAACAGAATGGGTCGATTATCGTACCAATGTGCCCGCCTCATTCTCGTTTTTAAGTGGAAAAGAGCTAGTGGCAAGCGGTGCAGAGTTGTCGCAAGTGAGTGCGCGCATTCAAGTTCGCTATGATGACAATATCGACGCAAAGATGCGCGTTATCTACCGCAATAAAGTCTATGAGATAGAAGCAGTAGTGCCGGATAATCGATCCGGCATGGAGTGGTTAACACTCTTTGTAAACGAAGGTTTAACAGATTGAGCAACTATCCGGAATTTCCGGAGAGTTCAATTTAAGGAAGATAATCATGAGCAAAATCACTCGATCACGAATAACAGGAATGAAGGAGCTGAAAGAGAAGCTCAAGAGTGTTAGCGATGACATGATCAATAAAGGAGGTCGCTCTGCATTGAGAAGTGCAGCGAATGTGATTCGCAAAGAAGCGAAAGAGCGGGCGGAAAGGCTAGATGATCCCAATACTCCAGAGCGCATTGCAGATAATGTGGTTGTGAGGTGGGATCGCAAAACGTTCCGCAAAACAGGTAATCCGGCGTTCAAAGTCGGCATACTAGGCGGCGCTAAAAAAGATCCTAAAAAGAAAGGAAGGGGCGGCGATACGTTCTATTGGCGCTTTTTGGAATTTGGAACGGCGAAGATGACGGCAAAACCTTTTATGAGGCCAGCGATCGATACAAAACAGAAAGAGGCTATTGATAAGTTTGTAGAGGCTTATAAAAAGCAGTTAGACAAATTAATGAAATAGTAAACAGAATAAGCGATACTTCTATATATAGATTGTAGGAGGCTATCGTGAAAAAACCAGAAAGACCGAAAAGCATTTTAGAGCAAGAAGCAAGAAGGAAAGATGCGGAGAAATCAAACTCTGTTATGAGATCGTTCTTCTCTATTATTTTAATTTTATTTGCAGTTGTAGTTGTCGGTGGTGGTGTAGCTGTTTATCAGTATATGAAGCCGACAGAAGAGGAAATAGCTGCTAAAGAAGAAAAGAGAAGAGAGCAACGAATGAAAAACTCATTAGTAGTTGCTTGCGGTAACTTGATACAGAAGAAACTAAATTACCCCTCAACGTACAGTGTGAAATATAGCGAAGCCAGAGAGATTGACGGCATTATGTATGTTCATATCGCTTTTACTGCTAAAAATGCGCTTGGCGCAGAGCTTCCACAGGAGGCGCAGTGCGTGACTACTGAAGATGGACTTATGCTCATCGGTATAAAGAATAGATAATACTTAACTTCATCTAAAGCCCGTGTTTACGGGCTTTTTTTATGCGAGCAATAAAATGAATCATTTGATCTATGAAGTATCAAAAAAAATGGGCGTACCGTTTCATAGTGCGGGAACGGCACAAACAAAAAGAGGGGCTAATTACATAACGTGGCAGATTATTAGCGATGTTCCGCTCCAGACAATAGATTATCGTAGCGAAATATCGAAAGTAAGGTTGCAGTTTGATGTTTACGCGCAACAAGAGGAGGTGGCATTTGTTATAAGTGACAACTTAGAGAAAGAGATGAACGGGAAAGGGCTTGTTTTGGCGAGGAATGGCCCTTTTTTTGATGTTGATACAAAGATGTATCGTCGCACGATTGATATGAGTGTTTTAAAAGGAAATAGATATGAGTAAGCACGAAGAAATTTGGACACAAGGGACGCAACTTTATGCGCTTGGAGAAGATAGCGAGGGGCAAAAGATTGTCTTTAAAGTTGATGGCGTTCACGGATTAACGCCGGGAGAAGCAACTAAAAATGAAATTCCTATCACAACGCTAGAAGATAAAGCGAAAAGATCGATGAACGGACTTTTAGATCCCGGAACTGCCTCTTTTAGCATTTATTTACGAAAGGGCAATAAAGGGCATCGAAACTTAGAGCATTTTTATAAAACGGATCAGAAAGTTAAATTTGCGATCGGGCTAGATGATGGCTTTGGTCAAGATGCAATGCTAGAAGGTGATGATTTCGATCTGCCGAAAGGTCGGACATGGTTTGTTTTTGATGGTTCTGTAAAGTCGTTTCCTCCGGTCATTAATGATGATTCTGCCGTGGCAGTTAACATCAATATTCAGGTTTCTGGTGAAGGTGGATTCGTTTGGCCAGAAGATGGTGTTGAAACAACAAGCTTCCCCTCATATGAAGATTAATTTAGCCCCGAAAGGGGCTTCTTTTTGGAGTTTATTAAATGAATTTAGCAGATGTCTTGGTAAGTGATGCACAACAAAAAACAATTGAATTACCCATTGGTGAGGGTGGATCAAATGCGAGTGTTGATGTTTATTTAAGAAAGCTTCCTTTCTCTCTTGTTTTTGATGCGAAAGATGAGAAAGGCAATGCTGTCGGGGGTAATGAGTTGATAGCAAAGCGTGTTGCTCACTGTTATGTCGATAAAGAAGGCAATCCTATTTTCACCGAAGCGCAATTGCTCGGTGATGATGTAAAAGTAGTGCCGGCGGATGTCGTAATCGCTCTACATGAAGTAATTGTGGAGGAGAACAATTTGGGAAAGATTTACGGGAACTTACTCATGAAGATGAATTCTGGTGCGAACTCGTTATTAACGGAATCGGCGGAAAAACAGTAGAAGAAGCAAAGAGAAACATCTCTAATGAAGAGGGGTTAATGTGGCTTAGATATCTTAACAAGCGAGGAACAATGAATATTTCTCGTAAGATTGAGCAAACCGTCGGACTCTTCACTGCTCTTTGGGTAAGCGCTAATAGTAAAGAGAAAGTTCCTCTTTCAAATTATATGCCGTACGAGATGTCGAGTAAGAGGGGAAATCAGACGAAGCCCGAAAGCCAAGCAGAAAAAATCAGAAATCTCTTTAATAAGATAGGTACAGCCAATGAGTAATTTAGGATCATTAACGCTTGATTTGGTGGCAGAAGTCGGTCGATTTACAAGCGGTTTAAATGAGGCATCAAGAAATGCAGATAGAAATTCCCGAGAAATACAGAGAAGCATTCAAGGTATTGACGATAAGTTAAATGCGGTAGGAAGCAATATTAAGAAGTTTGCGGCCGTCTTGGGGGTGGGTTTATCTGCTAATGCTTTCACTGGATGGATTCATGGCGCAGCACAAGCGGCAGCTAATACCGCTACTTTCGCTAGTAGGATTGATGTTGCGGTGGAAGATCTTACTGCAATGCGATTTGTTGCAGAGCAAACGGGCGTTAGTATCGAGTCTTTTGATGCCTCTATGATGCGACTTACAAGGCGATTAGGGGCGGCAAAAAATGGAACTGGTCCCGCTATTGCAACATTAGATCGACTTGGTTTAAGTGCCAAGGCACTCTTAGATTTACCGCTTCATGAGCGAATAAAAGCGATCGGCGAATCTATGAAGCAGTTAGAAACACAAGCAGAACGATTAACTGCTGCACAAGACCTTGCAGGAGATTCAGCAAGACAGCTTGTACCCCTCTTTATGATGCAATCAGAAGAGATCGATAGAGCAAGAGAAAATGCAGAGAAATTGGGTTATGTCTACTCAACTGAATTTGCACAATCCGCTGATTCGATCTTAACTCAAATGGGGAATTTGAAGCAGGCTTTTAGTAATGTTTCATTCAGTATCTTAGAAGATCTGCTTCCGCCTCTCGAGAGGTTTATCAATAGTATCTCTGCTGATGATATTCAAAATGCTTTAAACGGTATTAAAAAAGGTTTTGATATTGCCGTGACTTCCGCAAAAGGATTGGCGCTTGTCTTGCTTGGCAGGCTTGTTGCCGCTCTTTATGCTTCTGCCGCATCTTTTGTCACATCTACGAGGGAGGCGTTAAGATATCAGGCAACATTGGCATCAATGGCCGGAATCTCTAAAAGTACAGCGGTAGGCTTAACAGCAATGGGAGCAGCTGCAAGAAGTGCATCTTTAGCAATGAATGCATTGGGAGGCCCAGTTGGTATTCTTGCTATTGCAGCAAGTAGCTTGATGATGTTCGGAACTTCCGCAAGTAAGGCAGTGACGAATATTGAAGAGCTTGATGCAAAAATCTATGGTCTTTCGCAAAACATCAAAACATTAACAGAGAATCAAGCAATACGCTCGAAGAACTCATTTAATGATGATATTAGAGAGCTAGAAAAAGAGCTAAAAGAGCTAGAAGAGGAGCTATCAAGAGCAGATGATGCAATTGTTACTCTAAGTACACGATTAGCGACAGAGAATCTCTCAACTGAGCATTACGAAGCGATCTACCAGAAGCTCCAAGAGTGGGAGAGAAAGCAACAAGATGTAAAAGGCGAGATTGATGATACAACGGGCGCTATCAATAAAGCGTCAGAAGCGATAGCAATATTAGATGGTCATCTATCAAGTTTAGCGAACAGTGCAACAGCAAGCACAAGCAATATTATTGATCGCTTTGAAGAGATGAGATCCAAAATTGAAGATGAGATTGGAAGGATCGGCTTAAGCAGTAATGTTGCAGTATTTGATTATGAGTTAATCAATACAGATAAGTATAAAGACTTTACAGAAAAGCAGGTTGAAGAGCTTAGAGCTTTGTATGCTGAGAAAGATCTAGCGTTAGAGAATCATAAAGCGAGCCTAAAAACGAATAAATCGAAATCTAAAGGTGTTGATATCGCTAAAGAATATCAGCGTATTATGAATTCAACGCTCTCAGATGAAGAGAGGAGAGGGCAAGAGCTTCAAAAAAACCTCGACATTCTCCGTCAATATGGCGCGTCTGAAGAAGATATGTTAGCAGTTCGTCGTGCAGCTTATGAGTCTATGAGCGTCGATCTTCCGGGGTTCGACGGATCTGGAAGCACATTGACGGCGCAATTGGCGCGTATCAATGAAAATATCTCAGAACTCGATCAATGGAGAGAGGAGCAATTACAGAAGATTCAACAGGCATATGGTGATGAAGAGAGCGCACTAGCAGAATCGATCGCTCGTAAAGAAGAGATAGAAAGACAGTATCGCGAACGTAGAGCGCAATATGAAGGTGAAATGAGCCAAGAGCTACTTAACATCGGTCAAAATCTATCCGCGGAATCTTTGTCCGCGCTTGAAGCGGCAGGAATGGAAGCAAGTGGAATCTATAAAGCGATGTTCCTAGCGAATAAAGCAGCAGCTTTCGCAAATGCGATCATTTCAGCGCAAGAGGCCGGAGCAAAAGCTCTAGCTGTTATGCCGGGGCCAGCAGGGATTGCATTATCAAAAATGATCACAGGTATCGGCTTGGCCAATGCTGGGATTATCGCCGCAACTGGCTTAAAAGGTATGGCGCATAGCGGTATTGATAAAGTGCCTGAGACGGGGACTTGGCTACTTGAAAAGGGCGAGCGAGTTGTTACGGCGAATACTTCTGCGCGTCTTGATGCAATTTTAGATGATATCTCACGTCAAAAAGAGAACGGCTCTCTTAATGCTCAAGCGCCTGTTGTTCATAGCACGGTAAGCGTGGTTGTGACTAGCGATGGCGCGGTAGAGGAGCGAGATGAAGAGACGGGCGGAAATCAGATCTCTAAAGTGATCGAGGGTAAAGTTGTCGAAGTGATCGTGAAAGAGTTAAGACCAGGAGGCATTCTTGCGAGAAATTAAAACTTTTAAATGGCATACGCTAAATGAGTCATCAATACAGCGAAAACCGCGAGTAAGAAGGGTGAGCTTTGGCGATGGATACGAGCAGAGAGCGGTAGATGGGCTTAATAGCAATTTAAGCTCATATTCAGTGCGATTTAGAGAGCGCTCTGCAGTGATTGATGAGATCGAGCGCTTTTTAATAGAGCATGCCGGCGTTAAGTCGTTCTATTACAGACAGAGAAGTAGCGATGACTTTAAACTTTGTGTTTGTGAAGATTGGTCGAGAGTCGATATCGACTTTCAATCAAGTGAATTGAGTGCAACATTTAGAGAGGTTGTTCAGTGAGTAATATCGAGTTTCTTAGATCATTAGAAGATTTAGAGCAAGACTCAGAGATTGTTCTCTATGAGTTCGATTTAACGCATGTCAACGGCGGAATCATTCGGCTACATAACGGCATGAACGAGAAGCACGAAAATGTGGTGTGGAAAGGCAAAGAGTACGAGGCATTCCCGATTCTCGGAGAGGGCTTTGAATTGACGGGAGAGGGCGCTTCACCGCGTCCAACACTCACGCTCTCAAATTTGGATGGCTTCGTGATGGGCTTAATTAATGATTTGGGCGATATCACAGGCGCAATCGTGACAAGAAGAGTTACAAGCGCGCGCTATCTTGATGCTGTCAATTTTGTTGATGGAAATCCCACTGCATCAACGTTTCAAGAAGATATCTATTACTACGTTTTAGATCGCATTGCGAGTATGACTGTAGAGACAATTACGCTTGAATTATCACTACCGACAGAGATGGACCACCTACAAAGCGGCCGTGAAGTTCGTGCCGGCGTTTGTCAGTGGAATTATCGCTCACGAGAGTGTAGTTATACCGGAGGAGCGGTGGCAGATATCTACGACAATGCAACAACAGATATGAAGAAAGATGAGTGCAGTAAGACAATGCAGGGATGTCGAGCAAGATTTGGAGATGATGCAACATTACCGATCAGCGTCGCACCGGGAACAGATAAATTGCAGAGATAATATGAAGAAGACAATTATTGAGTATATGAAGACCGCAGAACCTGAAGAGGCCTGCGGTTTTTTATTGGAGAACGGTAAGTTCGTGCCGATTGAGAATATTGCAGAAGATAAAGCCAATAGCTTTGAGATCGATCCTTTAGATTGGATGGAATTAGATGTAAAAGCACTGATTCACAGCCATCCCGATGGCAATCCCTATCTCTCAACTGCTGATCGTGAACACCAGATCGATACAAACATAGAGTGGTGGATCGTCGCAAATGAGGTGATCTATAAATATCGACCTGTACCGCTACTGAGGGGACGAAAATTCAAGTACGGTCACTCAGATTGCTATACGTTAATGCGCGATGCTTATCATCTTGCCGGCATCGATCTTCCCGATTTCCCGAGATCGACAATCGAAGGAGATAAAGATAGCAAGATGTTTCTCAATAATCTCGGAAAGAACGGCTTTCACACAGTCGATAGAGAGCAAGCGATCGAGGAGGGCGATGTATTACTGCTCGATTACGGCTACGGCGCATCGCATGTTGCGATCTATATCGGCAACAATCAAGCGATTCATCATGAGATCGGGCGCTTATCGCGGAGAGATCAGTTTGATGAGTATATGCAACAGCGCATCCATTCAGTCTGGAGGCATAAGGATTGGAATAGAGGCAGAATCATGGGGATTCTCAATGATTTAGGGGTAGCAATATGATAGAGATTTTCTTACACGGCAAGCTTAAAAAGTTCGGTGAGCGCTTTGCATTTGATGCGCTCGATACGGGCGACGCTCTAAGACTTCTCTTTGCACAGAGAGAAGATATCAAAAGAGAGATCAACGAGGGCAAATTCACGCTAAAAATCGGCAATTCAGAACTCTCTGATGAAGAGCTTCATCGAATCCACAATGCAACAGAATCGATCCATATTTTGCCGGTTGTCGGTGGACGAAAAGGGGTTGGAAAAGTAGTTACAGGTGCATTGCTAATAGGTGCAGCACTTATGAGTGGTCCTATCGGAACTTGGGCTTTTGGTACATCAATGATGTTTGCCGGAGGGGTAGCACTGATGGTGATGGGTGCATCGAGCCTCTTCTTTAAACCGCCAAAGATCGGCGACATGAAGAGCCAAGAGCAGGGCAAATCGGCTCATTTCGGTAATTTAGGGAATAACATAGCGCACAATGCCGTTTATCCCATTTGCTACGGCACATTCTACTGCGGAAGCATTCGCGTATCGGAGGGTGTTATTGCAGTAAGAAACAATCCCAACGAAAAACCAAAGAATCCGATCGCAGGGCAGATTGAAGCGTTTGATCGAGAATATTTTAGAGGAAGAGCGGCAAGAGATCCTAACGGTAATCTCTATCCGACTGATTTTAATAACGATAGTGTCAAAGCACGCAACTATAAAGTAGTGTAGGAGATAATATGGGTGGTAAGAAAAAAGGCGGTTCTGCTCATACACCGTATGAAGCGCCGAACACGCTCTATTCAAAGCAGATCGTTAAGATTTTAGATGTGTTAAGCGAAGGTCCAGTGGAAGGATTTGCGAACGGCGATACACATCCCTTTAAAAGCACATTCTTCAATGATACGCCGGTGCAATCAGAGAACGGCGATTTCAACTTTAAAGGTTTTGAATTAGCGATTAATGATGGGGATCAAGACCAAGTCTATCTGCCTGAATTCGATGTTGTTGAAAAGACAAATCAAGTCAATGCAGATGTAAAGCAAGATACACCAATCACTCGAACAGTAACAGATCCTTACGTTTCAAGCGTTCGTGTAACGGTGGGAGTGAAAGGCTTGGTCGAGATGAAAGATAACGGCGATCGCTTGCCGACTTCCGTCACAATGACAGTAAGCATCTTAAAAGCCGGCAATTACTATGACTCTAAAGTAGTCACGATTCGCGAAAAGGGTACAGAAACTTACTATCAAGACGTAACATTCAACGATCTTCCCGAAGCGCCTTTCGATATTCGTGTTGCGCGTGTTACGCCGGACAGTAAAACAGATAAGATTCAAAATGCGACGATCTTTCCTTCATTTGTTGAGACGATCGATGCAAAGCTCTCTTATCCATTCCTTGCAATGGCCGGCTATAAGTTTGATGCGATGCAATTCGGCTCAAGCTTGCCCCGTATTAACACGCTTCTAAAGGGTCGTATCGTCCAGATTCCCACCAATTACGATCCTATTAACAGAATATATACCGGCATGTGGGATGGCTCGTTCAAGCTTGGCTGGACAGATAACCCAGCATGGATCATCTATGACTTTGTCACCAATGAGCGATACGGTGGGAAGATCGATCCTCGCTATGTTGATCGTGCAGCACTCTATCGTGTATCGCAATTTTGTGATGAACTTGTTGACGATGGCTACGGCGGTAAAGAACCACGCGTAACATTCAATGCTTACTATACAGACGATAAGAAATTCAGAGATCGCCTCCAAGATATGTGCAGTGCATTCTTTGGCCACGCGATCTGGAACGGTAAATATCTCTCTTTCACGCTCGATAATGATGAAGATCCGGTAGCGCTCTACACCAATGCGAATGTTGTTGACGGTAATTTCAGCTATGAAGGAATCTCAAATAGTGCCGTAATCACAACAGTGCATGTGCAATATATCGATAAGAACGATGCATATCGTCAAAAAACAGAAGTTGTCGAAGATCGTGATCTCTTATGTCGCTATCGCACGAACGTGCAGAAAGTTGTGGCGGAAGGCTGCACTAGCAGATCGCAAGCGCACCGTCTCGGTCGTTATATCTTAGAGAAATCACGACTCAGACAGACAATTAGCTTTAGAATCGGCGCAGAAGGTTTAAAGCATCGTCCGTTCGATGTTATTCAGATTGCCGATAATCATCTTGCCGGCACCAACATCGGTGGGCGCGTCATGGCGATTGAAGGCAAAACAGTTACACTCGATCGGGAAGTAGAAAACGCAACAAAAGGCACATTCAGCTATCTAGGGGTAGAAGAGGGCAAGCTAAAAAAGATCGACCTCGAAATCACTGAGCAGATCGATAGCAAAAAGCTACGCTTAAAAGAGATCCCAGAAGATCTGCGCAAATTCAGCGCATGGAGCTTATCGAGAAGCGATGTAAAGCCGAAATATTACCGCGCGCTCGGAATTTCACAAGGAAATGACGGCACATTCTCTATTAAAGCGATTGAGCACGAAGTTGGGCTTCAAGATAGAATTGCTGCCGGCATTAAGTTTGAAGATAATCCAACAAGCATTTGGACTTCATATCCTGAAATTACAAACGGTACGGTCGGCAATAATGGCGATGAAGTCATTATTACGTGGGATAACATTAACGCTGATACCTCATCTTTAACATATACAGTTAAGCTGTATAACGATGGGAGACCATACAAAACATACCCGGATCTAAAAGAGCCAGTCCTTCGTTTTGATAATCTGCCAAGCGGTACTTATGTAGCTGAAATTCAGGCGAAGAATAATCGCGGTCAACTCTCAAATGTTCTCAAACAGTACTTTGATCTCAATTATACAATCACAGCTCTTCAAACAAAATCAGAGCTGTTTTCTGTAAAAGTAAGTTGGACTTTACCGACAATTGTCAGCACAGATGTATCAACCGAGATTTGGCGAGCTGAGAAAGATAATATCAATGATGCAAGACTACTTGTGACGTTGCCATACCCTCAAAATGAACACGTTGATTCTGGCATGTCTGTTGGTGAAAAGTATTATTACTGGGCTAGAATCGTTGATAAAAATGATACTACTGGCGAGTTTACGAGATCAATGCTCGGAGAGCCAAAGTCAGATCCGGGTGATCTGCTTAATATTCTTGATGGCGCGATCAGTGAAAAGCAAATCAGCAAAGACTTACAAGATCAATTCGACAAGAACATTGACGATAAGATCAAACCAGTTGCTGATAAGGTTGATGAAGTTGTCAAGGATATTGAAGCAATTGATGTTGAGTTTGAGGGGATTCATGGTGATTTAACCCAAGTTCAGCTTGATGCCCAAAAAGCACTTGAAGATGCGTTTGCAAATAAGACTGAACTCGAGAAACAAGCTGAGATCATGAAGCTGATTGAGAAGACTCAAGGCGATAGTGCAGCTCAACAAAAACTTCTTGAATTAGTCAATGCAACGAACGACAAAGCGCTTTATGCAAGATCGTATCTGCTAGAAGCTAAAACAGGTCAAAACACCGCAAAGATTGAACAAGTTGAAACAGTGATGACTACAAAAACTGATTCACTTGCTGAACGCTTAGATACTGTTTACACGTCAGTAGATAACAACTCTTCAAAGATAACCGCGCTCGATAAAACAATGACAAGCGAGTTTGCATCGCAAGCTTTACAAATCAAAAATTTAGAAGCGGGTGTCGAGGATAATAAAGCAAATATAAGCCGTGTTGATACTGCTGTTGTCGATTTAGAAAAAGCGCAAGCAAAGACTAACACTGAGTTAAATACGAAGATTGAAGAATCTGAATCATATTTAAAACTTTGGTCGCTTGTAGAAAGCACGAATAACAAAAGTTTAGCTCAAAATTATTTTCTGCTTTCCGCTCAATACGCTAACAGTGCGGCAAGAATCGAACAGATTCAGCAAGCTGTCGCAACTAATGAGCTTGCAATAACAACTGTAGAAACCCGTTTAAACGCAAGAATTGAGAGTAATGCAGCAGAAATTAAACGTGTTGATGATGCGAGAGTAACTTTCGAGAAGTCACAAGCATTTACAAACACTCAGTTAACAACAGATTTAAAAGATGCAAAAGCAAGCATCGATCAAAATGCAGGTGCTATTTCAGAGCTTGATAAAGCGCAAGCAGTGACGAATCAAAATCTTGAAGCAGGTTTCAAAAACTCTTCAGCGCAGCAAAAACTACAATCATTTGTCGAAAGTACGAATGACAAAAGTTTGGCAGCAAGAGTTGCACTGACAACAGCGCAAACCGGTCAAAATACTGCAAAAGTTGAGGGTTTAGATACGGCTTTAACTACAGAGCAAGAAGCAAGAGCCGAAGCAGTAAGAAGATTGGAAGCAGAAGCCGGGGCAAATAAAGCATCTATTGAAGAAGTGCGATCAACAACCGCAACAGTTGAAGGCAACGTCAATTCGATGTGGACAATGAAGCTTAATGCCAACGGTGCCTCGACTGGATTTATGCTAGGCACTGACGGCGAGGAGGGATTATTTAAAGTTGCGGCTGATACTTTCATTATCTCAACGAGTAATCAAGACGTTAATATGTTCACAATTCAAAACGTGAACGGTAAATTTGTCGCGGCATTGAACGGCGATCTTATAGCGAAAGGCACTATCAGTGCTGAAGCGTTAGTCGCGGATTCTTTTAAGGGATATAAGATTGACGGGGTTGAGATTAATGGCGGCACATTAAACATTGCAAACGGTGGCTTTTATGCAGATGAAAAAGGCACAACAATTAGAGATGATCAAGGGACTATTCTTTTAACTACAGATAAAAGCTTAATTCCCCCAAACACATCTTCCGGAAACGTTTACTTGAGAGATGCAATTATTGAAACAGCTCAAATTCTTGATGGAAGTATTTCGGCTTCTGTTTCAGATGTATATGATTCAATGATGGATTATAAGCAGTATGACATAGAGCATGAAATATCAAGATTAGTAGTAAATACAATGGGCGGTAGAGTGCTTCTTCAGTACGTGACTATGGGAGTTATATCTGAAACTGATAGATACGGGGGTAATGGAAGAATCTCTTTTAGGATTCGTAGGAATGGTATTCAGATTAAGAAAGTTGACTTTAATGTTGGAGATGTTTTTTATTGGATTAATACAGGAAGAACAACTCCTATGGGCCCTTTGATGGCTATAAAAGCACCTAATATGGCACTTCCGATGATTGTGGATACACCTCCAGATGGCATAAATATTTACACTCTTACTCTTGAAAGAAGGGGAATGGACAGGGGAGCCTCTTCAGGAGCTAGTCAATATGGAACTCAGGTTTATGATGGTTCATTTACAGCATTTATTTCAAAAAGGTAGAAAGCAATGATTATTTACGGTTACGACAAGGATGGGAAATATACTCATACATTGAGCGGTGATAGTGATCTTGTTGAATTAAATAAACGAGATGAATATCAATACACGGAAGCTCTATATCCAAATGACGGTGAGGATCGCATATTTAAAAATGGGGCTTGGGTTAAAATCTCTCTAATAATTAATGAATAAATAAGCTCGCAATCGCGGGCTTTTTTATCGTCTAAAGAAAAGTAAAAGAAAACTTAAAGGAAATAAGAAAATGGCAAGATTCACAGGAACAATTGGTAACCCATCGGTAGATGCAAGCGGCAATAAAATCGTAAAACCAATCGGCGAACCGATCGATATTGTGTTTTACGCAAAAGGAAAAGCACCGATAATTCGTAAGACAGCAGCAGATGGTAAATACGACTTCACACTAGCAAATGGCAGCTATCAAGTATCAATGTATTTATCAGCATTGCCGGAAGTTTTTAGAATTAGAGCTGATTTGCGAGACGGTGAGTTTTTTGTTGTTGCTACAAACTCACCAACAAGCGCATTTCAAGAATGGATTGATACAGCAGTAGATGCAAATAAACCGGAAGATAATCCGATCATCAAGCACATCCAAGGTCAGCTTGATGCAATGCAAGTGATCTTAGATCAGTTTCGCGATGAAACGCAGCAAGATGGTACGGGGAAGTTTGTGATGCAGTCATCAGTGAAGCGAAACAACTTAAGAGATGCAGGGGCGTACCACACTTCAAATAACACGTCGAATATTGATAGTTGGTCGGCTGGAGATAACGGGCTTTTAGCTAATGTTGCAGCGAATATACCTATTGATGTGCGATCTTTGTTTTACGATTCATTTATGTATGTCGAAACTCAGGGGATTTATAGTTCAAATTTGCGCAATAAGTGGCAGATTGTAAGGGGGTATAGAAGACCTGAAATTGTGATAAGACAATTTACGCCTGGCGATGGTGGTGGCTGGACTAGCGCTAAATTATATAGTACGTACAACACAACAGTAGACAGCAACGGCTTCATCAAAGCAGCAAGCCCCATCATAAAACTATTCAACGACCGCATTGAACATAGTGGGTTCGGAGATAATGAGCCTATTTTTGAAAAGCTAGGAGTAGGGCAATACAAGATCAGCAATACGCTCGGATTAGCACAAGAAGGCTGGACATATGAAAAGCCAAGAGGCAGTGATGGTCAACCATATTTCAGAATAGTGGTAGAAAAGCTAGAAGATGGCTGCATTGTTAGAGTACATGACGAATACGATACAGTTGAAAAAGCTGAAATCACTGATATTGATGGCAATACCAGAACAGTAGATAAGATCGTAAAAATACTATCTCAAGCAAGAGACATCAAAGAGCATGAGAGATGGATTGATTTGAGGTTTCATGAAGAGCCGGAAGAGCATCAAGATGAAGAGTTGCTTACAGAGCATGATGTCCTCGATGAGTCAGCTCGTTGATAACTTATGTATAAGGTGTCATTGGCTTAATTTCAGGCCACGCATAGTCATCTGGAATTTCTTTTATTTTGGAGCTCTTTTCTAAGTTGCACGAAGAGCAAGAAAGAGCTAGATTGGTTGGGTCGTTGGTTCCTCCTAACGCGAGAGGGATAAGATGATCTAAGTGTGGTTCTTTATTTTCAAGATGCGGATGAGTAACGACTCTTTTGCATCTATAACAAAGCCCATTTTCTCTTAACTCTATGACATCTACTAACCACTTTGGAAAATAAGCTCTTTTAACGGTTCCTTTATTGGTAAAATATTTACTCCCAATGCGATCATTTAGAGGAATTTGGTTTAGTGATTTTGCCAATTTGAGGTTAAATTCATGCAAGAAATCTATCCTATTCCATAGGTATGCAAATACCTGATCCCTCAACAAGGATAGACAATATAAATAAAAATGAATATTATCAGCGCTGCCTTTCTCTTTAAGCCTGTCCAGTGTTGGCTCTGCGGTAAAGAAGCTCGGTATACTTTCAATGGAAACTCCAGACTGGAGAATAACTTTTAATATAACCTCAAAAAACTCACTATCGCAGTAAGCCGGCTCGAAATCGTCATATAAATATAAATACAGCTCAGTGTAGATTATTTCAGAGATCACCAGATGAAGCGCTGTTTCTGTATGGATAGAGGCAGACCTAAAAGCGATGCTCTTTAAATCAATATCATTGTGAATTTCGGGGTTTAAGTCATTGAAAGGTTCATAGATAAAGTTTATTACAGACGTTAGCATTTCTGAGCTTATGGAAGAACTCTTAAAAAAATATTTTTTATTACGTATAGTCATACTTTCCTTATATCAACGAAATTCCCGCCTCTTTCAAGGCTCTTTCATTATTCTCTTTAGTGTCGCATTTGTCGATGAAATCAGACCACCACTGCATCATATCGCGGCGCTCTTCAATGTATTGAGCTTGATTGTATACGGCGCGTATAGAATTTTTATCTTGGTGTGATAATGCGGCTTCTATGATATCAGGTCTAAACATTCCTGTTTCATTCAAAATCGTTGAAGCTAGGTGTCTTAAGCCGTGCGTTGTTGAGTTAATGCCTGATCTTTGAATAATACGAAGAGGGTACACGCTTGAAATATGAGAAGTGAAACTCTGGTTGGTAAAGATGTGCTTATTGCCGGCGCTTAGCTTTGCCATTTCTTCTAGTATTTTGATCGATTGAGTAGAAAGAGGGATTATATGATCTCTCTTCATCTTCATGCGTTCAGCTGAGATAATGAACATCTTGCTCTCGGAATGATATTCATCCCATTGAGCTTCAACTGATTCACTTGGGCGCGTAATATTTCTAAGAATGAACTCTGTGCATAATCTAACAGACATACTAAAGCGATCATTATTGAAAACATCCATGAACTTATAGATCTCGGTTTTTTTAGGAGACCTATGGTTCTGTGGGGTGTGTGATCGAAAGGCTTTATTCGTTACTGATGCGACGGGATTGATAGTGCAAAGGCCTCTAGCAACAGCAAAATCAAAACACATCTTTAAAACAGACTTTGTTTTGAGTAATTGCTCAATAGCATCACGTTCTTCTATTTTCTGTAGAGCTAATACAATATGGCGAGGTTCAATGTCATTAATATCCATATTGCCAATAACTTTGCCGCAATCACTATGAATAGAGTTGTATGCCCTTTCTGAATGTCGTTTTGATACAGTTAATGACCAACGAGAGTACCAATCATCAAATACACTCATAAAAGAGTTCTTTGAGCTTAATAGGTGCTCTCCGCTTTCAAGACTGGGTCTTAGTTCTTCCCTTAATCTTCTAGCTTCTGCGAGAGATATTTCAGGAAAGTCACCAATGGTATGAGTCTTTCTTTTTTTATTGAAATCAGTGTAATCAAGACGCCATGTTTTTTTGCCTGTTTTATAGATGCATATTTGCAATCCACCACCATCATAGAGGCGATACATTTTCTCTTGAGGCTTGGCATCTCTGATCTCTTTGAGGGTCAATGGAGTAATTATTCTAGCCATATTTTCAACTTATAGTAGTAAGAATGGAGTAAAGTTTGGAGTTACTACTAAAACTACTACTAAAAAGGGTTTAAGTAAAGTTAATCAACTTTAACGATCTTAAAGAAAAAGCGCCTAAGAATGGGGAACTTGGTACATAGAGTTCATCATCTTTAAGCGCTTTTTATAGTATCTGGTGGAGGCGGCGGGATTTGAACCCGCGTCCGAAAACTATCCATTCTTGGTACTACATGTTTAGCCGAATCTTTAATTTAACTTCGCATCGTCCGACCGGCAGGAGATGCAAAGCTGTTCT